>Ga0326511_10000547_pt1 | contig 32779 bp, 43 predicted proteins | sample 0_2496_0518_D_FD_203701 | JGI IMG/M metagenome (GOLD analysis project Ga0326511, IMG submission 203701) | Bovine rumen microbial communities from UC Davis, California, United States - 0_2496_0518 | ecosystem: Host-associated > Mammals > Digestive system > Stomach > Rumen | place: USA...
CATGATTTGTTCACATGGTTGCAGTTGCAAGATGAAATGATTACTCAATCAAGCAACATGAAAGCAGAATACTATGAAAAGAAATTAAGATTGGACGTAGAGAAAGCAAAAAGAATGATAGAATTGAAGTCAATGCTTGATGATAATTGAAAGAAGATATACACTGATTCAACCGCAGATTGAGAAGTTAGAAAGCAATTCTTGAATGATGATATAAGATTGAATGAGATGAAGAAAACGTATGAGTTGCTATATCAAAAAGCATGAACAATTACCGAATATATCAACATTGTGAAAATGAACAAAAAAGGTGCATATAGCTTATAATTAGAGCTTTTTATACTTAATACCAAACCATGACAACAAGAGAAAAAATAAAAACAATTATCTTATTTGTATTATCAATTGCAGTAATTCTTTTTATGTGATACATAGTTATTGCATGATGAAGTGATTATTCAAAAGATATTGAAAGATTGAACCAAATCAAAATTGAGAAGAAGAAAAATTCTGATACCCGAAAAGTTTATCAAAATCAAATGGACGAAGAAGTCAAGCAAGTGAAAGCGAAACGGGAAAAGAAACAAGTGAAGCTTGAATTAGCGAATAATGAATTAAGAAAAGAAGAAAGCGAAATTCAAGATAGAAACCTTGAAAGATTGTGATTGAAATAGAGGAGCAGACCTCAATAAAAAACCAACAAGAAGAAATTGTTGTGTGAATAGTTGAACCAGAAACCAACCCATGAGAAACTGAAAATTCAGAATTCAAAAGCAACTATCATTGAAAGGTTGTTCATGAATGACGAAGTAAAGATTCAGTTGTTCAAAGTATTGTGAATTATGCGTATAAGTTATGATGATATGACTTTGTTGCAGTATTAGAATGTGAAAATTGAAGTTATGATATAAAAGCAAGATGAGATTCATGACACGCATATTGATTGTGTCAGATGAATGATAGATACCATAAGATACCAAAAGAATACTTTGATTCATGGCAAGTGCAAGTTGAATACTGTTTCCAAAAGCGAAAGCAATGAACAAAATTCTATGGACCTTGAAGAATTATCAAATGAAAAAAATGTTCGGAATATGTGAAAAGTAGATTCACATTCACCGAATAAAACAACCCTTAAAAAAACTTCACAAACAAGGGGAAAAAATACAGAAAAACAAATGCAAGTTTTATGAAGTTTTCTTGCAAAACATGGAAGTATAAAAGATAAAATAAGAACACTAGTAAGAGAATTCTGAACTCTTGGAAGTGCAAATCTTCCCCCCTTGAAATTTATTCATTATGATCAATACAATGATTGAAGAACAAGCTACTTATTGGAAATTAAGACGAAGCAAGGAAAATGACAAAGTCATTGCTTTAGAAAAGAAAGTAAAGTTTCTTGAAAGTGAAGTGAATAGAATTACAGCACAAAGAGAAAATTTGAAAACAATTATTGAAAATCAAGAAAGTGAAATCAAATATCTTGAAGAAGAAAACACCAAACTTTGTTGAATACATACTTTTAGTTCTTATGAAGAAAACTAATGAAAAAATTGCTAAAACTATTGAATGAATATGCACATACTTATGCAGATTATTATGATGATACGCATGAAGAAATTGTGAATACTTTTACTTCACATACGGACCAGTGTTTCAATTATGAATATTATGAGAATTGAAGAATTCATTATGAACACCTTGTTGATGATGTTGTGATTTCAAACCGCTATTGATTTATAGCATGGTTGATTGAAAACAAGAAGTTCAAAAATTACAAAGCATACAAAGATTTTTGAGAAGCAAGAAGTTATGCAGAATTCAGTAATTGAGAAGTGATTACAACAATTGAATGATCATTATACTATTCAATATTAAGTGCACTTGCAATAAGTGAAAACCCAATTGAACTTTTATGTTCTTTGTTGAAATAAGAAAATCGGAAATTCCGACTTTTATATTGAGAACTGATAAAAAGTAATGAAGAAAATACGAATAATACTTTTTGTTTTTTGGTGCATTGCTTTATTGTATGAATGTTATCTTTGAGATGTCTTAAAACAGATATTATGTATTGTGCGAATAATTTATTGTAAGTTGAATATTTATTTAGATTAGTAATATTGAAGTAAAATGAAAATAATAAAATACTGAATAATATGAAGCTTAATAGGTGCTTTGTTTGTATCTGTATTAGTATGAACGTTTGAATTATGAATGTTCATATATGATAAAACGCAATCAACATTTTTTGTTTTTTTATATGCTACAAGCTTGACTTGATTCGTTGCTTGAATTATGGAATGAATTACAAATGAGAATTAAGAAGTATTTCAAGGAACGAAAGAACGTGAAAAGAAATGAAATTCATATTTGTTCACTTTTACCTAATACACAAAACAAAATGGACGATGAAAGAATTATGCAATTAAGGAAAAGCAACAATGAGCTTTTGAAAATAATAAGAAATCTTTCAAAGCAAAATAGGGAAAAGGAAAAAGAATTAAGAGAAGTGAAATGAAAATTAGAAAGAATCAAACAAGCATATATTAATTTTGAAAGAACTGAAACCGATTACAACAACATGTTGTGAATTTTAGATGATGTGATTATGAATAGATAATGCAAAGAATGAGATGATCAAATGAATACATATATTTGACAATGGAACAAAGAATTGATTTTCTTGAAAAAGATAGAAGCAAGATAAGGAGAGAAAATGAGAAGCTAAAAAAAGAAAATCAAATATTGAGATGAGAACTTAAAAGACAAAAAGAACTTTTGAGAATTAATAGTAAGTGAAGCTAAAAGCAGAACTTGATAAATACAAAAAATATTGTGAAAACAAATGATTTGACTATAATACGGAAACTTTAGAATCACAAGAGAAGAAAACATGCAATATGTGAAATGATATAAACAAATTGAACTAGCGAACAATGTATGAATTTCAAGAAAGCAAATAGATGAACACAATTTTGAATATATACCGATAAGAATTGAACAACCTAAGGCAAAAGAATGATATGTTGTAAGGTATATCAAAGAAACTGATGTTAGGAAATACATACGAGAAAGGAAAAGAGAAAGAAAAGCAGAATTCAACAAGGAAAAAAGAAACAAACAATTTGAATGAATTTTGCAAAAAAATACTTGAAAAAGTGTAAAATAATCATACCATAGACTTTGGAATTAGTTTTATATGTAATAGAACCTCTTTATATAAAGAGGTATTTTGCGTTTATGAAAAAAAAAGCAAAAACAAGAAGTAATTATATAAAAGAATTAGATAATATCTTTTCACAATACATAAGGTTGAGAGATTCTGATTCAATGTGAATTGTCGTTTGTCCCTTATGCAAAAAGAGAATTTTCCGAAAGCAAGCACAAAATATGCACTTTATATCAAGAGGCGTTTTGAAATATAGGTATGATGAAAAAAATTGTCATGCTTGATGTATGAGGTGCAATGTAATACTGAATTGAAACTATATTGTTTATACAATACGAATGATAAACACGTATTGAAAAAGAATAGTGAATGAGATGATCAATGACAAAACAGTTTTCAATATTACAACACCAAGATTACAAGAATTAATTGAGTATTACATTGAAAAAAGAAATTACCTTTTAAGAACTAAAAGATTCACATGTGAGATATAAAGAAATTCTGAAACCTATACCAAAAAGCATGATGATGAGAATGAGAAAAGTGCTTATACCCAACCAGACTTGATACGTATTGACAATGATGTTCTCATAATTGTTCATATTGTTATGCAAGAAGCTTGTTAGATTTTAGAGGGTTGCGACACCCAAACAACCCGAAGTTCATTGATTTGAAAGAAGCTTATAAGATAATCAAGAATGAAATACCAGAATGACAAATCACAAGATTATGATGAATGACTGATTGCTTTCAACCAGTAGAAAGAATTCACAAAATCACATATAATGTTCTGAAAGCTTTCAACTATTACAAGAAACCGTATTTGATTGTTTCAAAAAGTGATTTAGTTGCAGATGATGAATATATCAAGGTATTAGACAAAGACCTTGCACATATACAAATCACAATCACAACAACAAATGATGAACTTGCGAAAACATATGAATATGCAACACCACCTAGCAAGAGAATTGAAGCAGTAGAGAAGTTGCGAAAGTTATGATATGATGTTCAAATAAGATTATCACCATATATTCCACAATATGTTGATATTGATAAAATCAACGCAATCAAATGTGATAAAATTATTGTTGAGTTCTTGCGTGTCAATTGATTCATAAAAAAGCGGTTCAATATAGATTATTCAGAATACACACTAAAAGAATGATGATATAATCACCTACCACTTGAAAAGAAGAAACAGTTATTATCAAAAATCAAGAAACCTCAAATAAGTGTGTGCGAAGATGTTGATGAACATTACAAATACCGAAAAGAAAACTTTAATTGCAATCAAGATGATTGTTGCAACCTAAGAAAATAATCATGAATACAAATGAATTGATAGTATGAGATTGCATTCAAGTCATGAAAGAGTTCCCAAGTAAAAGTATTGATTTGATATGCACCGACCCACCATATGAGTTCACAAGCAAGAAATCATGAGGGGGGGGGTTCTATAAGAATGAAAACAAGCAGTTTGTTCAAGAAGTAGAAAAGAACATTTGATTATCATTCAACCCGATACCATTATTGAATGAAAGCAAAAGATTGTGCAAGAGAATGAATTGATATTACTTCACAAACAAGAACTTATTGGAAACGTATATCAAACGAGCAGAACAAAATAAATATTCCCGAGATATACTGTTGCGGTTGAAACCGAACCCAGTTCCATTGTTCAATTCTCATTACTTAACTGATAAAGAATATATTGTGTATATACATGATCAATGAGCAACATTCAATTCAAACATGAAGCTTGAAAATTACTTCACATACAAAAGCTACCCGATAGGAACAAGCATTCATAATCACCCGACCGTGAAACCAAAAGAATTGTTGTATAATATAATCAAGATAAGTTCAAATGAAAATGATATAGTGCTTGACCCTTATATATGAAGTTGAACAACAGCAGTTGTTTGTAAGAGGTTCAAGAGAAGATACATATGAATAGATATTAATGAAGAATATATAAACATAGCAAAAAGAAGATTGCAAAATATTTAATTCCTTATTCAAAACCATGCAAATTGAAAACGTGAAAGTTGAACAACTTATACCATATGAATTCAACAACAAGATTCATGATGAACAACAAATTAATAGAATTGCAAATAGCATAAAAGAATTCTGATTCTTGCAACCATTAGTAATTGATAAGAACAACATACTAGTTGTTTGACATTGAAGATTGCAAGGTGCAATGAAATTATGATTGAAAGAAGTTCCATGTATAAGAGTTGAAAACTTAACTGATACACAAATCAAGAAATATAGAATTCTTGATAATAAGTTGAATGATTCAGAACGGGACTTATGAAACTTGAAGCTTGAACTTGATGAACTTTGAGAATTGAACTTTTGAGATTTAGAACTTGAAATAGGTGATATATTCCCAGAAATGAAAACTGATGAATTCAACCCCGATGATGTTGAAGATGATTTCAAAGAAAAACCAACAAAGTTTTCATTAGTAGTTTATGTTCAAGATGAATGAGAACTTGCAATGCTAAAAAAAGACCTTGATGAATTGTGATATAAATACAGATAAATTCTTTTATTTCTTAATTTATGATCAATGACGTTTATTGTATGTATTGTTCTTTGTTTACTTGCATTTGTGCGATTCCTTGCACAATTGATGAAGTGAATATTTGACCTTTGACTTGCAACACTTGTTTTGATTCTAGTTGTTGCTATATGAATTGATATTTATTTGAACTTCTAGGAAACCATGACAAAGAGAAAAGAACACCCCGAAAAGAGGTGAAGAAAGACAAAGTTCACAGAAGAATGCGTGAAGAAATTAGAGGAAATATTCAAGATTGATTGAACTGTTGAAGAAGCTTGTTGATATGCATGAGTTTCAAGGCGTGCATATTATGATGAATGCAATAGAAACCCAGAATTTCTTTACAGAATGGAAACAGCAATGAAATTCCCTTTCATATTTGCAAGAAAGGTTCTTATGAAATCAATGAACAGCAAGAATGAATGAATTGCATTGAAAGCATGAAGTGATTTCTTGAACAAAAGAGATTTGAGATATTCCAACAAGAATGTTGAAATACAACAACCATATGAACCAGACAAAGATGATGTTGAAAGGGAACGAATAAAACAATTATTAGAAAAAAGATATTGAAAAGATGAATAAACTCATACAAAAAGCAACTGATTCAATACTTGATAAAGAGAATAATTCAGAAAGAAAAGAATTGTTCTTGCATGACTTCTTTTTGTATTGCAACCGATACTTTAGGGAATATTATACATTTGATACACCGAAATGTTTAGAAATAATATATGATTCATTGCAAGAGTGAAAGAATGTATTTGTTGAATGATTCAGATGAAGTGCAAAAACAACTATTGCACAAATGTATGTTTCTTATTGTATAGCATATAGATTGAGAAGAAACATTATGCGGTATTCTCAAACAATAGATAATGCAGAAGAAAATTTGACGTATATTTCAAATTCATTCATAGGTGATACTGATTCATGAGAAAGATTTGTGAATGATTTTTGAAACTTATATTACCCCGATTATGTTTCAAAGAATACAAGTAAGAAGATAAAAAGAATTGATAAGTTCATTACTGAAAACAATTGCTATGTAAGAGCTATGAGCTTGTGAACAAGTCCTAGGTGAAAGAACTTTACAGCACCAGACGGGAAATTCAGACCAGACTTATTGATATTTGATGATGTTGATACAATCAATTCAACTGATTCAAAGAAAAAGATTGATAAGAATTTTGAGTTCCTATTGAATGAAGTATTGTGATGAACAACAAGTGCAACTCAAATAATATTCTTATGAAATACAATATACGAAGATTGATTAGTTCCAAGATTCAGAGAACATATTAAGAATGATGAAAACCGAACAATAATAAGAATTCCTATATATGATGAAAACCATGAAATAGTGCGAGATAGATTTGTTGAAACTGATGAAGAAGCAGAAAGGTTGAACGCATGAATAAAAGATTCAAACAAAAAGATTACTTCATTAGAAAGTGAAAGAAGAAGATTGTGAACAATATCTTTCAATCAAAACTACATGTTGATTCCTTATGTGAATTGACAGCATGTAATTACAAGAGATATGATTCAATATGATCAAGAATGCGTGAACTATAAATTTGATAAGATTCAAATATGAGTTGACCCCGCAGTTAGTGAAAAAGATTGAAGTGATGAATATGCAATAGATGTATTGTGATTCATATGAGATAGAATGTATAATCTTGAAAGTATTTGATTGAATTGAGTTGAAAAAGATATGTTGAAATCAAGTGAAGCAGTATATCAACTTTACCAGAAATACAATGCAAAACGTGTTGTTGTTGAAACAGTTGCTTATCAAGCAGTATTGAAAAAAGTGTTCAAGAGAATGCACATGGCAGTTCAAGAATACAAAACAATCAAAGATAAGACAACCCGCTTAATGGAAAGGCAAATAGACTTTGAAGATAAAAAAATATATTTTGCAGTGAATAAATGAAATGATGAATTGATTGAACAGTTGTTAGCATTTCCAAATGGTGAACATGATGATAGAATAGACGCAATGCTTCTTGCAATGCAGAAACCAAATAAAAAGCTTTTTATTTCTTCAATTTAGAATGAGAAAACCAAACGATTCACAACGAAAAGCGAAAGACCCTTTCAAGAAAAGTGAGGCACTTGAAGTTGTAATTACTGAAAAGATTGTCATGGAATTCATGCAATGGAAAAACGAATGAAAAGACCCTTGCATTCCAATTACCAAGATGAACTTGTTTGATTTCCGAAGATTTGTTCAAGAGAAAAGGAACAAGCTTGATTCAAAATACTTTGAAAAAGATTAGTTATAGTTTTTATTATGTAATAATAATATATCATGAAAGATTCAGAAAGAACCTATTCAAAGGTTGATGATTTTACATTCAAGATTGAACAAGACAGACACATTGAAGAAACAACCGACTTATGACTTCAATTGAATGCTTGTGCAAAATTCTTGAATGCAATGAAGCAAAGTGTTGATAATGCAAAGCAAAGTCAACAAGCTTTCAAAATAGCACTTGAAAGATACAACTTAACTGTTGATATTCTTAATGAAGCAAAAGAAAAGCTTGATTTGAATGTTGTTGTTCCAGAGAAAATTGAAATTTGTGATGATTTCAACATTCTTGATGTTGATATTGCAAAATTACCATTAATTGAGAAAATCTTTGAGAACAACAAAGAAGCAATTGAAGATTTCCAGAAGAAGCAACAAAAGTAAAAAAACCTTGAAAATTCAGAACACTTGTTTATTTAGATAGCAAGTGTTTTTTTATATTTTAAGGGTTGCAAAAATGACAAAACAAGAGAAAGCTACAAAAGAATGTCCTTATTGTTGAGAAGAAATTCTTGAAACAGCAAAAAAGTGTAAACATTGTTGAGAATTCCTTGATGATGAATTAAGAGCAGAAAACAAACATTCTTCATGATCAACTACAATTGATTATTCATGATGTTGACTTATAAAAAGGTGAATGTTCCAATGAGCACCAAAAATTCAATGTCCTAAATGTTGATTTGAATGACAAGCAAAAGAACAAAGATGAAGTTATTCATGATGTGTTTTCTTTTTATTGCTTTGTCTTTGAATAATACCTTGAATATTGTATTATTTGTTCGCAAGAGATTCAAAATATGTTTGTCCTCAATGTTGAGAAGACCACTTGAAGAAAACTTGAAGCACTACTGATTGAGTATTCCTTTTCTTCATAATTATTATTTGATTATGATTGTTCATATGAATAATTTCTTCAATTACTTGACCTAATAATAATGTTGAAGTTAGAGAAGAAATACCAACTATTTCTCAAATAGTAAATAATAGAATTAATTACGTGTATGAGAATTTTTGACCTAATGGAATTGAAAAACGAGATGAATTTGAAAGTATGGAATGTGTTTGAGATTGTTCAGTTGCAGATGTTGAATTGAAGTTGAATGCGAACCCTAAAGACTTAGATGTTGATACAATTGCAAGATGACAAACATTGAACCTTGCAAAAGCTTTGAAACAAGATAGGGGAATGAATACAGAAGCATATTGCACCGTATATGTAAAAGGAGTAAAAAAAGAAAAGTGTAAGTGATTTGGTGATACTCTTGATTTCAGTTTTTGAAACAACGGTTGCGAAACATATTAGTTAGTGAAAGTATAAAATAGGGGAATACTAGTTCAATACTAGTATTTCTTTTTTTTATTTGGAGATTTTGCATGTTGTGATTATTATGCTTGTAATATTTATGATCATAAAACATTCATGAGTGTTGCAAGCAAGATAAAAAAATATTTGAAGAAAAATTTTGTATGAACTCAAACTTCAAATTGAAGTTTTGTGAAACTTTCAACGTTATTCAAAAATGACGCAGTTCTTGATGTGAATACTTTCTATGAATTATATAGATTCAATTGAGATATAAGACAATGCGTGAGAAAGCTTGCACAAGCAATTTCAAGAAATGGTATATATTTGAAAGATAATCAAAAGAAAACGGTTGAAGATGAAGTATTAACCGAAGAAGTTTTTGATTTATTCAAAGCACCAACATTCTTGAAGTTCAAGGTTGATTTATACAGAAATTATTTGATTTCATGAGAATTGTATATTTTACCATTATACAATATTCAATGAACTTGTATTTGATTTGATGTATTAGATTCAAGAGCAGTGAATAAAACCGTTGACGCTTATTGAAACATAATCAACTTTACTGTTTATTCTCAATGAAAAACAGCAGTATATAAACCAGAACAAATTGCATATTTCAAATTTGAAGATGATACAAACAACCAAGCAGATTGAATGTGATTATTGCATGGAATAGTTTATGACGCACTTTCAGACCTTGAAGCAATGAGAACGAACTATTACTTCTATCAAAACAGTGCAGTCCCTAGTGCAATGATTCTTCTTGATGATTGACTTGATGAAGATGAACAACAAAATGCGAAAGATATGTTTGACGCACAATTTAGAGGAAGCAAGAACCAACACAAAACAATAGTTTCATGATGAATAAAAGATATTAAGACAATTTCATTGACACCAAGAGATATGGAATTCATCAATCAAAGGCACTTAACTACCGACAAAATAAGTGCATGTTTTCAAGTTCCAAAATTCTTGTTGTGATATGGTGAAAATGCTAATTACAATAATTGAAGCAATTTCAGAAAAGAATTTGTTGAATGAACAGTTAGACCACTTGAACAAGATTTTGAGAACATACTCAATAGGTTGCTTGCAATGTTCAGACCAGACTTATATTGAAAAGTTCGGGTTGTATGTGATTGAGAACAGCTTGAAGAATCACAAGAGCGAATGGAATGATTGAGAAAAGATGTTGCAAGTTGAATCATGACGATCAATGAAGCAAGAATAGAAAGATGATTTGAAAAGCTACAAGATGAAAATGCAGATAAACCAGTTGTAAGTAGAAATCTTGTATTGCTTGAAGATATTTGACTTGACGCAGTTTTACCCCTTAATGAGGAGTAAAAATGGCATTAAGTGCAGATTATAGAAGATTGTTGAAACGTGAAGTGAAGATATATTCAATAATTCAGAAAAGCTTCAATAAACAAAAGAAATTCTTGCATGATAATTTGAAAGAGCTTTATGAAAAATACCCTTTGAACATATCAATTGCACGGGAAAAACTAAACAATCAACATGTTCACATATACCCAGATAAGAAGAACCGAGAAACAATTGAATGAATAGATGTGCTTGATTGATTCCGAAAAGAAATGTGAGTGTATGACTTAATAGAAGATATGCAACCGCAGTTGAAAAGAGCAGTAGAGAAATGATACAAAAGAAGCTTTAGATTACTTGAACCGTTATTAATTGAGAATTGATTCTCATACTATGAAGATGTGATAAGTAATTATGCAAGAGAACGGTGAACACTTAATCTTTCAGACTTCAAAGGTGCAATATCTTATACAACAAAGCATGATGTGATTCAAATACTAAAACAATGACTTGATGAAAACCGAACATATGAAGAAGTTGCAGAAAAAATCACATGAATAGATGAAAGATTGTTTGGAAAACCAAGAGCAAGAAGTATTGCAATCACTGAAATGTGAAAAGCATATGAGTATTGAAACTATCAACCAATCAAACAGTTGACTAGTGTATGAATACTAATGGAAAAGAAACGACAAACGTGCGAAGATTCAAAAGTAAGACCAGAACACCGTGAATGTGAACAAGAATGACGGGTTGATTCAAATTACATATACCCTAGCGTTTGAGTTTGAATTCCACCGTGAGGAGTAAATTGTCGTTGCACAATATTATACCGTAGAGCCGTGTAAACTTTATATACTAATAAATGGCAAATGAAGAAATTCAATTTAATCAAAAATCAAGGGTATTTTCAAAGCTTGCGAGATACTAAGAGCGTGAAAACTACTGTTGATGAACATTGAGTTGAAGCAGTAGAAATTGAATGATATGCTTCAACAAAAGACAAAGACCGTGTTTGAGATATTGTTGTCCCAGACGCTTTCAAAAGTGCATTGGAATGATACATGATGAACCCAATTGTTCTTTTGCAACACAAAGCAGAAAAACCTATTGGAGTTGTTGAAGAAGCGAACATTGACGACAATTGATTATATATAAAAGCTAAGATTACCGAAAACACCGATTGAGTAATGAACCAAATCAAGAATGGAGTATTAAGAGCATTCTCAATTTGATACCGTGTGAAAGATTATGATACCGACGCAAGAGAACTTGCAGATTGAAGTTATGACTTCACAAATATCATAAAAGACTTAGAGCTTTTTGAAATAAGTGTTGTTTCTATTCCAGCAAACCCTTTTGCATTAAGTAAGTCAATTGAATGATTGCTTGAAGTGAAAGAACTTGTTGAATGAGAAGAAGAAACTGTTGAAGAAAGCAATGAGCAAGAAAGCGAAGAAAATGCACATTCAGAAGAAGAATGAGCAGAAAACGAAGAAAAAGTTGAAGAAGAAAAAAGCGAAGAAGATGAAATTGCAACTGATTGATTAGTTCAAGAAGTTGAAGAAGATGATCAAGAAGAAGTTATTGATTCAAAAACATTAGATGATTCAATGATTGAAGATGATACAAAGAAAGAAATTGAAGAAACTCAATGAGCAGATGAAAATTCTGAAATAGAAGAAACTGAAAACGAAGAAGTTTCTGAAAATGCGGTTGAAACACCAGCAGATGATGAAGTTGTTGATGAAACAAGCAACAATGAAGTTGTTGAAACGAAGTCATTTGAAGTATCTTCACAAAAAGCACTTGATGAAATCAATATGAAGATTGATTCAATGCAAAAATGATTTGAGAACATCATTGCACAAAAAGATGAACAAATCAAATCATTAGAAAACAAAGTTGAAATCATGAGTAAACTTTTTGTTGAAAGCGTTTCAACTATTGAACAACTATCAACTGATATAAAAAACATACCAGTTGCAAGTTGATTGTCTTATAAAAGACCCCTTAAAAAAGGTTGATACAACAATGTTGTTGATACCATAAAATCTTTATCTTAATTTATTAATCAAAATGAACATTAAAGAATTAGTAAAAGAAGCAAAAAAAGTTGCTTGAATTGAAGTAAAAGAAGAAGTTGTTGAAGAAACAAAAGCAAATGAAGTTATGAACACTGGTGCAACAAATTTTGGTGCAGAACTTGTTCCAACTGATGTTGTTTCAGACCCATTACTTGATATGTTAGGAAACTTCTCAAAATTATTACCATTATTACCATGAAATCATGGAAACAACATGGCAATTTCTGAAAGAGTTCCAATCATTGGTGAAGCAGACTTATTCAGTGCAAATACTGAATGGACTACTGGTGCATGAACTTTGACACCAGCAAATCAATGACCAGACACTGATAAGGTAGTTATTTCACAATGACAATACATTTTGACTGTTGATGTTTCTGATAGAGAACTTAATTATGCACCAGAAAGACTTGAAACAATCATTAGAGAAAGAATTAATGCAAGTGCTTCAAGAACTATTGACGCAGTTCTTATCAATGGTGATGACGCAAGTTCAAACAACATAAACGGAACTTATGATTCAACAGCATACTATACACAAGGAAATTGATTGAGAAAAATAGGAATTGCAAATACAGCAGTTTCAGTTTGAACAATTACAAGTGCTTCTTATCTTTCAGTAAAAGGAGTTCTTGACGCAAGATACCAAGCAGAACTTAATGACTTATTATTCATTGAACCAGGAAACGTTTATGATAAATCAATGTTATTAAGTGAAGTTATCACAATTGATAAGTTCGGACCTAATGCAACTGTTTCAAGCGGAGTATTAGCAAAGATATTCAACATTGATATTCTTGTTGCAAGAGATTTCCCAGCTTTGACAACTACAACATGAGTTGTTGACGGAACTACAGCAGGAAACAACACAAAAGGTTCATTCTTATGTGTTTATAAACCAGCAGTTCAATACTGATTCGGAAAACCACTTCAAATTGAAGTAGGTAGAGTTCTTGGAAAAGGTATTAAGATTGTTGCAACAATGGAATTCTGATTTGCTATTGTAAACTCAAAAGCATGATTAGGAAAAACTGTTTGAATGTGAGTAAACGCAACAGTTTAGTTGTAATATAGTTTCTATTAGGGGGTAGAGTTTATTGTCTTTGTCTTTACCCCCTAAGGAAATATTTATATTGAAACATGATCGTTATGAAAAAAGTAAAAGCAATTCTTGAAGAAGAATTATTGAATTGAGTTGTTGTAAAGAAGTGAGAAGTAATTGAAGTTGAAAAATGACTTGCAGAATATCTTGTAAGAGCATATTCAAACAGACGGGAATTAGTTGACGGTGATTCAAAAGAAGAAAAAGTTGAAGAACCAGTTGAAGAAAAAAAAGTTGAGAAAAAAGCAACTAAAAAATCAAAATAATTTATAAGTATCTTATATATTCATGTATGCAAATTTAACTTTATTCAAGCAATATTTAGGAATTCCAGCAAGTGATACAACAAACGACAACTTGTTGACTATGTTTTTGAATAGTGCAGAAGAAAAAATCAATAATCTTTGTTGAGTAGATTCATTTGATGAATGAACATACAATGAAGATATTGAAGCAAGAAAAGTTTATGCAACTTCAAGATGATATGAAGTATATTTGAAGAACAAACCAGTTCAAGAAATACAAACTATTAATTGAGATGAGTATGCATGAATACACGGAACAGATTATATGATTATTTATGATAGGAGAATAATCTTCAAAGAAATTCAATTATGAAGTTTCTGAATATTAAGTATTTGATACAAAGCTTGATATAATAGAAATGATGATTGAGTTGATAGATTACCAGATGATTTGAAGCTTATGGAAATGATGTTAGCAAGCGGAATGCGACAACAACATAATTATGAATGAGTATCAAGTTATAAATTAGGTGATGAAAGTATTACTTTTGGTTCAAGAGGAAACATGACACCAGATGATCAATATTTTTCATTCACAACATTATTGAATAAATACAAGAACTTTAATCTTCCAGTATAAGAATGAGCATATTATACAATAAAACAGCAACTAAATATTGATACACAACAAATCAATACAATGTTTCAAAGTATGATAGCACATGAACAACATTTCAGTGTGCAATTCAACCAGTTTGAATAAAAGATTGAATTGAATGAGTTGCATTGCTTGAAACAAAGAAATTATATTGTGATTTGCAAGTTCAAGTATGAGATAAAATAGTATGCAATTGAAAAGTCTATATTGTGAATAGTGTTCAAGAGCGAGATTGACTTAAAAGGAAATACTACAAAGCATTTATTAATGAAAGCAACTGAAATTAATGGAAACATTCAAGTTAGAATGGAAATGAGATTTTGAGAAAATATTTCACATGTGAAAATGAGTATCAACCGCAGTTCAACTCATTTTAACTGATGTTTGATTATTAATTCAGAACAGTGCAAAAATCAATGCACCTTATAAGTCATGAACATTAAGAAGAAGTATTAATACAGACTTTTACAGAATTCAAAGATGAATTGTTGTTGTTTGAAGTCCAGTAAGATATGCAAGAATAAGGGAACTTTCAAACAATTTGCACCCATACACAACATTCTATTTGAAAAGAGCATACACGGAAAATGAATGAGAAATTAGAAATATCATTATGAAAAATTTATCAAAAGAACTTAATAACTAATGACTGAAACAACTACATATTCATTCAAAGAAATTGGTGATACAATATACAATAAAATGCTTGAAATTGCTACATGAGAAGAAGCAAGAGTATGAGCAGTATATAATCATGATATAAAGATTGAGAACTGAATCAACCTACCAGCAATTATTATTACCCCAAGCAATGGAAACGTAAACTTGTTAGATTCATGTTCATATGAGAATCAAATCAATTATACGGTTAGGTTGATTGATAGAACACAAGTAAGTTATGCAACAATTGAAGATAATATGAGGGTTGTTGCAGATATGATGATGTGAAAACTGAAAGAAATCGGAACTATTACTTGGAATAATAATAATTGAAAAACCGTGAAATGTGAGTTTGACTATCAACGAGGGTTCACTGATACACAAGAACCATTCAGAATATTTGAAGTTGAATGCAGATTCACAGCGGTTGAAAATTAGTTTTATCTTTTTCAAAGATACTATGGCAAAGAAAATATGTAAAGATTGTCCTCAAAAAGAAAAAGAGGAAATCAAAGCAACTGAAAAGAAAGTTGTAAAAAGGTATTCTTTTCCCTCTTTATGATTGACAGTAGAAGCTAAAAATCTTGAAGAAGCACAAAAGAAAATCAAAGCATTACTTGATTATCAAAACAAGTCTATTTAATTCTATAAATTAATAAGAAAATGGCAGAAGCATTCATATGAAGACAAAGTGCAATTTGACTTTGACTTGAAGCAACAAGAGGAACAGCAGTTTCACCAAAAGTTTGGATTCCAAAGACTTCATGAGTATTAAGTCCTTCAACTGAAAGTGCAACTGATGATTCATGATACGGAGTAATTGATGAAGTTTATGGTTCATTCACAACAAAGAACTTCTCAAATCTTAATCTTCAAGGAATTGTGAAAGATGATTTTATTTGATATTTATTATATTGAGCTTTAGGAAAATATGATAAATTGAAAGTTTTCACTTGAACAGTTTCATGAGGAACACCAGCAAGAGGTGATACTGTTTCATGAGGAACACTTAGAAAGATTATTACTATTGGTTCAACAAAATATTACTTCTTTGATTGAACAGTTTCTTGAAGTTCTATTACAAACGGAACATGGACTTTGAGTGCAACAGCAGTAAACACATTCAGTGCACACATGTTCAGTAGAGAAAATTCAAACACACACCCAAGTTTCACTTGATATGATATTGATTCAGTTGCTTCAAGTTATGCAACATTCTTAATGATCAATACATTTGAAATATCATGTGAAGTTGAAGATTATGTAAGATTCACAGCAGAAATGCAAGGAAAACAAATGCAAGCAGTTGCACAAGGAACAACTATTACACCAGCATATGCAGATGAACCAGAATTCACAGCTTCAATGGCATGAGTAAGATTTGCAAATAATGAAGCTTGATTAGACAGTGCAGAAGAAATTTGCATGCAGAATTTCAGATTATCAATTAATAAGAACTTAACTGATGTTCAATGTTTCGGTTCAACTGATGTTGAAGCTTTCTATAATCAACAATTCACTGTTGAATGAGATTTTGAAGCATTATACACTTCAACAACATTAAGAGATTATGCACTTGATTCAACTAAGAAAGCAGTGAGATTCTATGTTGAGAATAATGGAACAACATTCAGTGCAATGTATATTGATTTGATGAAAGTTTGATTGAATGAATGGACGAAAACTGATTCAAACAACGAATTAATAAGACAAACAATGTGATTCTCATGACAATATTCAAATGAGGACGGTGCAACAATTGAAATCTTATTAATCAACAGCAATTCAGAATGATATGATTCTTAATATTTATTCTTAACTAAACCAGTAATTCAGTGAGCCTATCGTAGAAGCTAAAAGAACTGAATTCAATATATACGGGGAATATGAGCTTTCTTCTCTTGTGCTTGTGTTCCCCTAAAAATAAACAAGAGATGTTTTTTATACCTTATACCAAACAAGAGATGAAAACAATTAATGTAAAAATCAATTGAACTGAAAAAGTAGTAGAATTCAAAGATGTTTATACAAGAAAGGTTGATAGAACCTATAATGAAATGTTGTTCAAAGACGCAAAAGTTAGTTCAAGCGAAAACTTTACAATGAACCCTATGAGTATTCAAGTTGCAACTGATTATTTGATTGTTGCAATGACAAACCTTGATAATCTTGAAGTTGATGAACTTTCAATCAAAGATTACAACGAAATTGTAAAGATAATTGAAGAAATCAAGAAAGCCCCCCTGAATGACACAAAAAACTCTTAGAGCAGTTCAAAAAGACTTTGAGAACATGAAAGAATGTTTCAAAGGAACATAGAGATTACATATTAATGAAAGACTTGTATCACTGTTCACCAGAAGAACTTGATCATGTTGATGAAAATATATTGAACTTGCATTTTGCGTTTCTCATGGCAGAAAGGGAACATGAATTCATTGAATATAAGAGAAACGAACAAAGAAACGCACAAAAATCTTCATTTACTAAGAAAAGAAAATAATGGCAGATACTGATTACAAATTGCAGTTATTACTTGAAGCAAAAGATGAGATAAGTGCAAAGGTTGCTAAGATTGAATGAGAAATATGATGATTGCAAAAGACAACCGAAGCAACACAAAAAACAGCACTTAATGCAATGAATTCAATAAAATCAACATTGAAAACTTTGTGAATTACAACATTAATATACAAAGCAACTTCTTCTATAATGGAGTTGTGAAGACAAATTGAACCAATTCAAAACTGATTTGAAAGACTTTCTGAAAGTGCATGAATTGCTAGTGATGAAATGTTGCAAGCAATGAGGCAAGCAAGTGCATGAACTGTTTCAGATTTTCACTTAATGGAACAAGCGAACAAAGCATATTCACTTTGAGTTGTTTCTTCTGTTGATGAAATGACAACCTTAATGGAAATTGCAAGGTTGAAATGACAAGCAATGTGAAGAACAATGGAAGAAGCACTTTGAGATATTGTTGTTTGATTAGGTAGAGCTTCACCAATGATTCTTGACAATCTTTGAATTACAATCAATCAAGCAGAAGCACAAGCACAATATGCAAGTGAAATATGAAAAACTGTTGAACAATTGACCGCACAAGAAAAGAAACAAGCTTTAGTGAATGCGGTTGTTTCACAATGAAAGAAAGAACTTGAAGAAGCATGAGCAATACCAGAAACTTTCAATGATAAAATTTCAAGATTGCAAGCAAGTCGGGAAAACTTAGGTGCAAGAATTGGAGTAGTAATAAACGAAGCACTATGAGATTCACTTGATTGATTTGATAATTTCTTTTCACAAATAGAGGAGTTTATCAATAATCATTTAGATGATATAAGATATGTTGCAGATACAATTTGAGATATAATTTCAACAAGCTTTGATATGATTGCAACTGTTGTTTCTGAAATATGGTGAACAATTTCAGATGTTTGACAATCAATTTCAAACTTAATCAATGACGTATTATGAAATGCAGTAAACAATTCATGAGAAGCTATGACAGCGGTTGAATGATGACTTAGTGATTTTGTATATTACTTTGAGCAATGAATGAATGTTGTTGCTTGAACAATAGAAATTGTTGTTTCTTCATTTAGAGCATGAATAAATACTATATCAAATATGTTCACCGCATTAGTGAAAACTGTTGTGAAGAAAATTGAAGATATGGTGAACGGTATTATCAAATGAATCAACCGAGTTCAAAAGCAATTTGGTTGAGAACAATGAAGCACAATTTCATTATGAGTTTGAAGTTATTCTGAAATATGGTGAGAAGCTTTTGATAATACAGCAGAAAGTGCAACTAATGCATGGAATAAAATTGAAAGTGCATGGAATAAGATGTGAAACAATATGATCAATACTTATTCAGAAAGAGCAGTGCAAATAAGAAACGCAAGTGAATGATTATCAAATAGTTTATCAAAAGCTTTTTGATGAATGAAATTTTGATGATTAGGTTGAGGTGATAATAGTTCATCATGAAGTTGAAAAGGTTCAAATGATACATTGAAAGCATTGCAAGATGAAATGAAAGCATATGGAAAACAAACAGAACAAATCAAGAAAGACAAACAAGCAATGTATAAATCACTTGATAATTATGCGAATGATTGGTTGAAGAATCAAAAGAAAGTGATTGATGATGTGAATAATGAATTTCAAGATAAATTTGATGAAATACAAGATAAAATTGATGATACACAAAAGAATATTGATAATTTGAATAATTCAATTTCAAATTTGAAACAATCATTAGTTGATTTGAAAGTAGATGAAAACAAATCAATTGCAAAAGAAGTAATTACAGCAAGAAAAGAGTTGAAAGCACTTGAAGAACAATATGTATGACTTGCGGAAGTTGCGAATAGTGTTTCAATGGAAGATTTGCAATGAGTTTGATGAGTATGAAAATTTGATGTTGATTTGATAAAGAAATATAAAGATTATCAAGATGAACTTGCTTCAATGTATGATTGAATGACAGCAAGTGAGCAAATGGCCTTAGATAAAGAAATTGAATATGCAGAATGGTATGATTCTTTGAACTGAATTGAGAAAATCAAAGAAGATTACAGAATAAGACAAGAAGAAATTCAAAACGAATTGAATTCAAAACTTGCTTCACTTGAACAAGAACAAGCAACACTAAGACAATACAAAAAAGAACAGCAAAAACTTCAAGATGAACGAATAAAAAGAATTGATGAAGAAGTTAAGAAATATCAAGATATGTATAATAAGGTTCAAAAATTTGAAGAAGCATATATGCAACAATTAGAATCGGACCATTACAGACAAGTTCAAATGACGAACCAGCTTATTCAACAACGAGAAGCAGTATATAGAGCAAAAATGAGAGCTATGAGTGCATGAGCAGATTGAAGCAGAGCAACATGATGACCAGTTTATTCATGAAATTCATATCTTGTTTGAGAAGCTTGACCAGAGTTATTTGTTCCTAGCACAAATTGAAAGATAGTAAAGAATTCAGATTTAGATTCTATTAGTTCACCAATCAATATTACTATTGATATGTGATGAGTGGTTTTGAACAATGGACTTGATAAAGATGAATTACTTGAAGATATGGAAAACAGACTTTCAAGAAAATTGCAACTATACAAAAAATGAATTACTTTATAAGATATAATCAATAGAAATGCCTAATTTTTGAAGATTCAATCAAACACTATTCAACTGATGAAGAAGTGATTTGCTATGAACAACAGACAAAGTTTTGTTCAATTGATTTTGATTATTGAACGAACACTATATCACAACAAAGTTGAATGTTTGGAATATGCCGTCTATCAATTTGATTGAAACTTCAAACCCAAAAAGTGATTGAGCAACATTGCTTGATAGATATTACAAGCAAAGAACAATCACTATTGAATGACATATTCTTTGAGAAAGCATGGAAGATGAACAAAACAAGATAGATAATTTGAAGAAAGCTTTGAATGTAAAACAATGATATTTTGAATTCTTATTTTGAGATACCTACAGAAGAATACTTTGCACACTCACAAATCAAGACATCATAAGTCGTGAACATTATGATATTGAACACGCACAATTCAGATTGACTTTCAAAGCTGAAATGCCTTTCCGAAAAGAAAAATCATATGATTCAAATGAATTCAAAAATATATCGTGAACAACAACGCAAAGTATTTACAATTGATGAAGTGTATATTCAGAACCAAAAATCACAATCAATGTGAATAGTGCAAGCAATATGAATGAATTGAGTGTATGAATATGAGATGATGAACTTTCACTATCTTGAATCACAGAAATTGAAGTATCGTGAGCAACATTCTGATGAGAAACAGTTGTTTTGACTGAATGAGCTGATAATACACGAAGTTGAGTAAGACCAAGCACATTGACTCAAATTGTAATATCTTTGAATTGAAGTATTCCGAGTTGTATCATTTGATGAACGCAAGAAGTGCCTTTGACTGAACAGTCAGAAACACAACGATTCTGAACCACACAGCAATGAACGATCATCACAATCACACTATCAATCACAAGAACTGAAACAATTGAAGCATGAGATGAAATCATCATTGATTGTGAAGAAAAGATTGTATCGTTAAATTGAGTATCAACAGATTTTTCTTGAAAGTTCCCAAAGCTTCAAAGTTGAACAAACATAATAAAGTTTGATTGAAACTGAACTTTTGATTTTGATGTTTCTGTTTTATTTTCTAAGAATTATTTATAATGCTTGAAGATTTGCAGATAATATGATGAACATCAATATGAGATACTCTTGAAGCAAGTTTCACACGAAATTGATGAACTTGATACACTTTTGAATATCAACGATATTGTGATTGAGTTGCTATAAATTGATGAAATCAAAAGACATACAAAGTTTTGAAAGCGTGAGAATATGTTGTTGCAGTAATTCCTATTGATTCATTATGAAATGAATGAGAAATACAATATTCAGATTCATATCAAATTGATGAAATTGAAAAACAAGAGCCAATTGCAAAGGAATATATAGTCAAGCTATATGATAAGAATTTTGTCTTTGTGAAAGTCGTTTCTTCAAGTATAATCGTGAACGATATCACATATTCAGAGAATATTGATGAATGACAATGACAGCTTGTTTTGAATCTGAATTTGCCACTTGATACAAATTATCTTGATAATATCAAATATGTGAAAGTGTTTGTAAATGATGATTCTTGATTGAACAACTATTTGATATATACTTGATATTTGAGCAAATTCACAAGATTATTCTCAAATGATAAAGAGAATATTCAAGCTACATTCTTATCTGTGTTTGCTTTAATGAATGAGATATATTTCAAACAGAATGATGAAACAGAATTCACAATATCTTGAACACCGTGAAATCTTATCAAACAAATCATTGATTATGTTGATACATTCTATTCTTGAATATTCAGTTATACAGAAGAAAGTATTGATGTGAGTTGAAATTCAATAGATGTAGAAGTGAATGATACAAAATGTTGAGATTTGATAAAAAAAATCGTTGAATGAACAAATCATCATCTGTTTGTTTGAGCAGACTGAATTGTGAAATATCAAACAATACCAAGTACTATTTCACACTATTTCACATACTGAAAAGATGTAAGTGCTTTGACTATTCCAGAAGATTATGAGCAAGTTGTGAATGCAGTAAGAATTCAATATTGATATTTATGATGACCGCACTCTTGAATCACAGACCGAGCAGAAAATACTGAATCAATTGCAAAATTTTGAAGAAAAGAGCAAACGATCGTGAATGAAAATATATACGGTGAAACAAGTGCGAATCAATATCGTGATGAATATCTTGCTAAGTATAGCAAATGAAAGCTGAATATATCAATCACAATCAATTCTCATTATCAAATAGAAACAATTCATCCATGAGATACAATCAAAGTAAGAAATCTTTGAATTGATATATCTTGACTTCAAATAAGTTCTGTTTCATATAGCTATGAAAGAGCCGTATTGAAACTTGAATATCAATCAAACATAGCAAAAGAAATATTTAGTTCATAAAAAACAATCAAAAATGAGCAGATTTACGAAGTATTTTGCGAGAAACAATATCAAATCAACGTTGTTTCTTTCAATATCACAGAGTGCAACATCAATTCAAGTTCAGAGTTGAGAATGAGAAAGATTTTGAAATGAATTTCCATTCTATGCTACACTTGAAGCTGTTGATTCTTGAAAAGTGATAAAAAGAGAAATCATAAAAGCAACAGCAAGAAGTTGAGATATTTTGAGTGTTGAAAGAGCTGTTGCACCTTGTCCAGCAAGTGATGATGACAATACACAATGACAAACCGCTTTTGATTTCAATGCGTGAGATTCAATTTCAATATATATCACAGCAGATATTGTGAATGCAATTCAGAATAGTTTGAATGATTTATACGACAATTGAAATGATAGATTGTATGTGAAATCAACTTGATGATTGAATATTTCTGTAAGTTGATGAAATGTAAGATTCAACAATGCAGAACATTACTATAATTGATGAACAGCAGTCTTGACTGATAATGCAACAAACTATGTAATGCTTGATAATACAGACAATATTGTTGTATCAACAGAAGCTTTTGACAATTCAATGATTTCTCTTGCAGAAGTTGTTGTTGCAAGTTGAAGTGTTGTTTCTATTACACCAAAAAAGATTGATTCACGAACTGGTGATTTGTGATGATGATGAAGCTTGTTGTATGGTGATTGAAGTGATTGAGAATTGACTATTTCAGAAAATACTGTATTGAATGCTTGATATCTTTATCAATTCACAAATTTGACTATTTGTCCGTGAGTTGTTGTTTCTTTTTCATGAGAAGGTTGAGGAAGAATAAAAGTTAATAATACTTTTATAAATTGTTGAACAATTGATATGACCGACCTTGATGTTAAAAAAGGTTGTTATATTGAAGATGATTTCAAACAAGTTCTTTGCAATTGCACCCGATGATATGATTTTATTCCTTGAAGATGATGATGTTGATGAAAAAATTTGTATTTTGTTTGTTGAGAAGGGGCTTTTTATAGTTCAAATAGCGAAGTATGATGAGATTGAGGGGATGCAATAACTCATCCAACTTGCTGTTGCGAATGAGCTTGATGATGATTTTATAGCATGTCATGGAATAATATTTGATTGCCTTGATGAATATGATATAATCGTTGATGATGATGAGGAGGAGCGTCATGTAATTGATGAACATGATGTAATTGAAATTGATTAAATTGAGGTAATTGATGAAATTCCTCTTGTTGTTGCCATCATTGATGATGAGGAGGAGGATGATATTATACATGAAATGGTTGAAATGGTTGAAGTGGTTGAACAGGATGAAATGGTTGAAATGGTTGAATATTAGGGAATTGATGAAATTGAGGGGATGCAACGTGCGATTATTGATGAAATTGATGAAATTGAGTTTGTTGATGAAATTGAGGGAATTGATATTATGCATGAAATGGTTGAAATTGATTTTATTGATGAAATTGAGGGAATTCACGTTGATGTATTTATGATTCAGCAATAGCATGAAATGGTTGAAATGGAGTTGTTCCATGAACTTGATGAATAAATCTTATCACGTGTTCAAGTTGCATAAGATATACGGATTTTTGTTCATGAAGATGATGAGATTGAATAAGTGCATTACATTCACTTGAATTGAAAGTTTGTAATTTTTGTAATTGTTGATGTATTTGTTCCGTTTGAAGTGTATGATGAAGATGAGGATGTTGATGTCTTTCTTGTGTTTCTTTTCCATGAGGAAGATGATGACAAGGATGAAATATTATGCTTATTGTTGATTGCATGCTTGAATATTGATTTATTAGTGTAGAATGATGAGAAGGTTGATTATATTGATGACCTTGTTGCTTTGATATGCATTGACCTCGTTGATTGCCATGATGCTTGATTTATTTCTGTTGATGTAAGTGATAATTTATATCTTAATTTGAAAAAAATGTTCATATATATCAAAAACGATAAGATTCTTGCTTGTTCAAAAAACTGAACACTAAAATTGTGAAAGCCTTATGAAGTAGAGCTTGAATGATATTACAAAGTAAGAGATTGAAAGCCTTATATGATTACAACAGAACAAGAATTGCCGTGAGCTTTTTTTGTGTGAGATAGAAACCGAGAAGAATTTTATAGAAAAAGACAGCTTTGCATTGAATGAACAAAGGAAGAAGAAGAAAGGAGAAAAAGAGTTGAAGAAAATGCAAAGAAATGACTTGATGAATATTGAAACCCTTTGAAAGAAGAAACAGAAGAAGAAAAGCAATGAAATGATGAATTGAAGAATGATGAAATTAATGATCAATCAAATAATGAAGAACAAGGTTAATACCTTGTTTTTCTTTCCATCATTTGGTTAAAATGAGTATTATGAGTATAAGAATAATACTTTATTCTTTAATAACTAAGAAGATGAAACAAGAGAAACAACAAGAAAATAATTCTGAAAAGATTCTTTGTATAAGAATTGATTGATGATTATGAAGAAACATTGCAATGAGTTGAGCAATTACAGAGGTTGCTAAAAAAAGAAAAGTTAGAGTAATTGCAAGCCGACCGCTTGTTTTTTGGTGAAATGAATACATTGAAAGTGTTCATTGAATTGACGATAGAAACCTATTCAAAGAAGTTGTAAAGTGAAACGACTATATTGAAATTGAACCATACACGAACCCTAAATTTTTCAATGATTGAGTAAACCGACTTGAAATAGTAAGAGAACAACTATGACTTGAAAAAGTTGCAGAACCTATATTGTATCTTGCAGAACATGAGAAGTTGAACAACTTCTTGCAATGAGAAAAACCTATATTGTTTCAACCATTTTGAAGCACCATGCAACAAAATTGAAGTGATAAAAGTTATAGAAGCATAAAAGTAAAAGACGCACAATATATTGCAGATTGATTGATAAAAAAATGATACACTGTTTATGTTGTTGAAAGACCAGACCAACCAAAACTGAAATGATGTGTTTGTCTTGATACACCAGATATGAGATTTGTTATTACACTATGCGAAAGATACCCAGTTCTTGCTTGTGATTCTTGTTTACATCATGCGGTGAAAGCTTTTTGAAAGAAAGCAACAGTTATACGAGCTTGAACAGACGCAGAAAGATATTGATATGAAACAAATATTAATTTGAGGGAGTTTCCTATGGTTGAACATACACCTATGAGAATTCCTATGAATGATTTCAACTTTGATATATCAAACCAACACACGAACCAGTTTTCAAAAGAATTTTTAGATAAAATAATTGCTTTATACTAAAAATGGAAACTAAAAACGAATACGAATATAAACACTTAAGAATATGTGAGAAATGATTGCAAATTGAAAGTTGTAGAAAATGCTTGTTTGAAGTATTATGCAACTATGAGAAAATGAAAAAAGCTTTAGAAAATAATGATCAATAAATGACTGAAACTGAATGATTATTCACATGATTACTATGATGAATTTGAGTTGCTTGAATTCTTGATTATTTCTGAATAGTTCATGATTGATTTGTGATTATGAGCATAATGCTTTTTATTGATTGGTGATTCTGAATTGCTAGTGCTTATGTATTATGAGAAAAAATAGAAAGCAGAACAATGCGACTTTGATTAGTAAAGAAATGCACAAGGCGATTACTTCCTTTCATTGTTGCATGAGCATTGAAGCGAACATGATTTCCAGTAGATAAATTAATTACAGCAATTCTTTGAATAATAGTATTTTCTGAAGCATATTCAGTAATTTGACACATTTATTCAATTAATACTAAGGAAAAATTACCAGAAATTGACGCATTCAAAATGCTAATATGAAAACTTTCATGATTATTCAAATGATTGATAAATCAAAACGCATGACAAATTGATAATAATGATAGTTCTGATAAGGAACAAAATGAAAATAAAGAAGAATAAAACAAGAGAGCTTTTAGTTATTCAACTTGAATAATGAAATGAGCCGTAAAAATAATTCTTGCAGTAATCATGCTAATACTATTTCTATTAATTGAGTTCAATACAAACTTAATAAAATAATTGAAGCAACCGCACAAGATATTCATCATATCATGTGAAAGTGTAATAGAAACAAATACAACACTAATATAGAAGAAAACAAAATCAAGATAAACCGTAGAGAACACGTTGCACTGAATAATTTCTTCAAAGACAAACAAAACCCAAGAGAACAATTGCAGAAAGTCTTTGAAATAGTGAAACCGATATTGAGTAGAGGAGTAAGAAATGAACTATATACAATTCTATATGAATGTGATGACGATATGTTTTATATTCCCGAACTTATAAAATGAAAACAAAACAAGAAGAAGCAAAAGAACAAGCTATTAGAGCAGAGCTTGAAGAATTGACAAGAAAAGAAGTAAAGTTGCAAGATGAATTTGATAAAATTTGAGTAAAGATTGAGAAATTACCAAATTCAAGATTGGTTGAATTGAAATGACTTTGTAATAAGAAACAAGAAATTTTCACAAATCTTCAATTTATAAGAAGTGAAAAGAACAAAAGAATTCATTTAATTAATACTTTATAAACCATGATTGACTTAAAAAACCCAGCACGGGACTATGGTGATGAATATGCTTTTTGAGAAGATGTTGAATATATCACACCAAAAATTGAGCACAATATACGACCTAAAGGGTATCAATGAAAGACTTCAAAAACAAGAAGTGCTTGCACAATTATTTGAGCAGTGAACCAACTTATAAGATTATTTTGACTTGATTTGATTACCGAACAAACGAATATCTTATATGATGAAGTTGTTGATTATTGCACAAAGTTTTGATATGTGATAGGTTCATGACGATCAACACCGACAGCATGCAATGCAGTATGTAAACGACGAAATGAAGCTTGATATAAGAAATTTTGAAAAGAAAAAGTATTCTGGTTGCGTTTATATTGGAGTGATAAGAAACTTGTTGAAGCACTTGATGAATGACACCTTGTTTGATTCTCAAAGCATGTGAATTACTGAAAACATCAAGTTGAATGATTAGTATATTGAGAACCAAGCTTATACCCCGAAATGGTATGACACCGCTTGAATTGGAAATGAATTCAATACACAGTTCCTACTTGATGAGCAGATATTACATGAGCAGAAAGAGGTGCACAAGATAATTATCATTGAGCAATATGAGAAAATTTTGCATTCAAATCAATCAAACCATACATAAACCATTGAATGTATGCGTATTGATACGTAATTCTTCCCGTAAGTTGCATGAAAGAAAATATTGAGAAAGAAAAAGAAAAGATTGCTAAGAAAAAAGCGTATAATGTTCTTATAAGTATCATGAGTTCAACATATAAAGATGTTGATGAAGAATTCCAAATGATGAGTTGATCATATGCAACAGCATTAAGAGATAAAACAAACGAAAGACCAGTTGAAAAAGATGAAGTAAAAAAAGCATATCAAGCAGTTTGTGATGTTCTTTCATATGAATGGAAACATGCATGAGAAGAAGAACAAAAAATGTTTTCAGAACTTGCAAGCTATTTGAGGAAGAAATACGACTTGAAATAATACTTTTGAATCTTATAAAAGAATATAAGAATTATCGTTAACTGAAAGGGGTATAGCAAAACGTTATACCCTTTTTATAATTGCTTTCTATATATTGACAAATAAAAGAAAATATATTTCATATTGAAAACAACAAACAAAATAGATATAAAATAGTTGCTTGGAATTATTTCATATGAGATAGAACCGAATTGTTTTATCTTTTTTGAAATTAAGAAAATGACTATAAAAAACTTCAAAGAATGGTTATTAATTACAAAATGATATTCAGAAAAAACTATTAATAATTATATAAGAACACTAAATAAATTTGATAAATACTTAAAAGATATATCATTCAATCAAAGGGGAGTAGAGCAGTGCGAAAAAATCAAGATTCATGATATAGAAAGCTTTATTTCTATTGAAAAATTGCATTGATTAGAAACAAGAACACTGAATAATTATCTTTCATGAATCAAAACTTATATCAATTATTGTGCAATTCATGGTGAAGATGTATTAGATACAAGACAAATAATATTTGCAAAGGAACATAAGAAGAAGATTGAAGCACTTTCAGAAGAAGAATGCGAAAAGTTGTTCAATCATTTCAAGAAAAGAAAAGCAGTGTGAAAGGTGCAAGAATTAATAAAAACAAGGGACTTATTAATTGTGAGTATGTTTTTATATACATGAATAAGAGTTTCAGAGCTTGCATGAATTAGAATAAAAGATATTCAAGAAAATATGCAAGTAATATGAAAATGATGAGAAAGAAGAACGGTGAACATATTACCAGAAGAAATGAAACTTATAAAACTTTATTTATTCATGAGGGAAGATTCTTCTGAATGGTTGTTCATTTCTCATTCATCAAATTCTAGGTGAAGAAAGCTTTCAAATGTATCAATTCAAGAAATAATAAGGAAATGATGAAAAGAAGCATGACTTGATCATAAAATATACCCTCATATGCTAAGACACACTTTTGCTACTTTATTACTAAGAAAAAAAGCAAATTTGTATCATATTCAACAGCTACTATGACACAAAAATCTTAATACAACACAGATATATTTGTCAGTTCTGAACAAGGAACTTGAAGAAACACAGAAAAAAATTCCGAGATTTTCATAAAATTTTGTAAAAATCAAAAAAAATAATTTCAAAATTGTCGTAAAAAATCAAGAAATCACTAAATGAGAACTAGCGAAAAAAAATTCTCAAAATTTCTTGATTTTTTCAAAAATAAGAATAATATTATGTTGCAATGTATGAATGAAGTGTAAAAACACTTCAAATAAAAAATATGTAGTAGTTTGCACAAGATACATTGAAATAAGTAAATGTCAAGTGCAAGCAATATATATAAGTCATACATTGTAGAAGTGTATGGCTTTTTTTAATGAACTAATTCCAAGCGTTGAACAGCAAGGGGGTTCAACAAAACAAACGGTTCTATTACACAAATTAAGAAAAGCTTTCATTTCAAAAACAAAAAGGGTTGTAAATTCAATGTTGTTGTTCATACGACAGCATAGGACTACAACCCCCTATGTTGTCATATGAACAGCTTCTTGATGTGTAGTAAAAGAAGTTGAACGTATGACAAACGATTCAACTTTTTATTTTCTATTTAGAAACAAGCATGCTAATTACAAGTAAATGAAACGGTATCAATTTCTATTGATACGATGAAAAATGAGTGCATGAAGTTGTAAGAATTAGGGGGTTCTTTTATCTTGCAAAACTAGTTATTGGAGAATGACTTGTAAGACAATGAGAACCACTAAAGAACTTTACACTTCAAGAAGATTAAGATGAGAAAGAACATTACAGTGTATGATGATCAATACAAATTCTTCAAGATGATGAATTCTGAAAAATTAATGATTGCTTTCATTGAATTCATGTTTGAAGATATTGAACCAAAATGATTGTCAGAAAATGAACAAATTTTGTTTGATTCGTTGCGTTATAGAATGGAATTACAGAAAGCAAGAAGCGAAGCATGAAGCAAGTGATGAACTATAAGTAGATGATGATGAAGACCAGAAAAACAAGCAAACGATGAAGCAAAAAACAAGCAAAAAACAAGCAAACAAACAAACAAAAAACAAGCAAATGAACAAGCAAAACAGCAAGCAAAAAACAAGGAAGATAAAGATAAAGTAAAAGATAAAGAAGAAGATAATAATAAAATAATAATTTCTTCTTCTAGCGAAGAAGAAAGCGTTGCAGAATATTGAAATGAAGAAATTAATGAATGTTTACAAATTATCAAATGATTCAATAATGGAATAATCAATTGAAGCGAAAGAAAATGAAGACAATATGCGAACAACTTAATTAAGAAATTGAAAAATATTGATAAAGTGAAGAATTGAGAAATTTCATGGCAAGAAGTTTTACAAATGACCCTTGCGACCGCAAAACAAAATGAATTTCATTCTTCAAAAACAACAAGTCCAGAATTGATTTATTACAATTTGTCAACGTTGCTTGATGTGTGCAGAAACGAATTCAAAAAACAACAAGGTTCAAAAATTTTACATGCTTTATAAACAAGAGGAATGGAAACAGCTATCACACTATACAAAGAATTATGCTATATTGAAACAAAAGAATGAGATATTATACCGCTTGCAGAAGATTTTGAAGAAATATCAAAGCAATACAACAATCAAGCATATTGAATGAACTTAGGAAATGAAATTCTTTCAAAGAGTATGATCAAGAGAATATTCAAAAAGAAATGTGATGAAATAGATAATGCGGTTGTTCTCATAAACGACAAAAACCTAAGAAGTAGAGTTCACAAAGAAGTTGAACAAAGAAGAAGGGAATGAAAGAGAATTAATAAAGAAATTTTAGATAATATAATCAAAAGATTATGACAATAGAAGATTCACCAAGATTTCAACGCTTTCTTATAGCGTTTTGAGTAAAGGGTATTGAAGAATACAAAACCTTTACAAGAGAAGAAAAAGCAATTTGTATTAGAGAATACCTCAAATACATGAAACACTTTAGCAAATAATAAAACAACATCATGAAAAGATTATTAGAAATACAAGCAAAACTCAAAGCACCAAAAAATCAATACAACGACTTTTGAAAATACAAGTATAGAAGTTGTGAAGATATTCTTGAAGCTTTGAAACCATTATTGAAAGAACAATGACTTGTTCTTGTGTTGCAAGATTCAATTGAACTTATTTGAGAACGTTATTATGTGAAAGCAGAAGCGAAGTTGTATGACTTAGAATGAAAGCTTATTACAAGTTCTTGTGCATATGCAAGAGAAGAAGAAACTCAAAAATGATTGCAAGGTTCTCAAATTTCTTGAAGTTCAAGTTCTTATGCAAGGAAATATTGCTTATCGTGAATGTTTTTGTGCGATGATTGAATTGACGCAGATACAACAAACAAATGAGAAGTGAAAGAAGAAAAGAAAGAAAAAGCATGGTTCAATGATGAACAACTTAATTCATTCATTGAAAAATGAAAAGCAAAAGAATGTTGAACTTATGAAAAAGCAATAGAGGAAATTGAAAAGTATTACAAGATTTCAAAAGAAATGAGAACAAAAGTTAAGAAGTTATTTGATGATTTAGAAATTATTAATTCATAGCATGCTTATAGAAGATAAAAGAGGGAACAAGATATATGACAAAGAAAGCACCGTGTTCTTGTTCCTAAAACAAAAAGGTGAAACAAGAAGATTATGCACATTGAAAGACGGGAACATATTTGTGAAGAAAAAGAATAGACACATTTTCAGAAGTTTACACGCATATTGATTCAATTATGAATTGTTGAAGTCATTAGATATTGCTTGATACATAAACGTATGGCAAGAAGATTGAAGTCATTTGAAAACAACAATTTGAAATGTGATCAAGAACGGAAAAATTTTGAACTTTTGAAGTGAATGATTTGAAACTCAAATATTCCTACCTATTGATAAATTTGTTATTTAGTTAGTAAAAAAAACAAGAGAATGACAATAGACGAATTATTTGAACAAAATGAACAGTTCAAGCAAAAGTGATTGCAATTAAGTGATGATGATTTGTTCACATGGTTGCAGTTGCAAGATGAAATGATTACTCAATCAAGCAACATGAAAGCAGAATACTATGAAAAGAAATTAAGATTGGACGTAGAGAAAGCAAAAAGAATGATAGAATTGA
>Ga0326511_10000548_pt1 | contig 32768 bp, 19 predicted proteins | sample 0_2496_0518_D_FD_203701 | JGI IMG/M metagenome (GOLD analysis project Ga0326511, IMG submission 203701) | Bovine rumen microbial communities from UC Davis, California, United States - 0_2496_0518 | ecosystem: Host-associated > Mammals > Digestive system > Stomach > Rumen | place: USA...
GAATCACCTTCATCGACACTAAGGCTGAGGCAGCATGCGTGGCAGCCTTTGATACCAACCATGACAACCGATTGTCGCTCAGCGAACTCAAGAATGTCACCAACGAGCAGACTCTCTCTGCCTTCCAGAACGCGACGGGACGACAGATAGTACAGTTCCCTGAGTTCCGCTTCTTCAAGTCGGTCACCAATCTCACCACACAGCTTAGTGGATTGTCCAACCTCAAGGAGGTGCGTCTGCCCTACAACCTCACGACTATTGGAGGTAAGGAGGGTGGCAACTATATCGCACCATTCCAGGGATGTAGCCAGCTGACAGACATCACCATCCCTGGTAAGGTGACGACGGTAAGCCCGGGTGCTTTCTATGGCTCTTCGGTAGAAAACATCCTTGTCGATCCATTTAACACAAAGTTAGTCTCTCGCGACGGACTTCTCTTCGATAAGAACAACGTCTTGATAAGCTATCCCAACGGACGTAGTGGCGAGGAGGCTGTAGTCGCAGGTGTTGTCGACGGCATCGCAGAGGGAGCGATATATAAGGTAGACGGTCTTCGCAAGCTCTACTTCGATACTACAGACTATACTACGGTGGTTGACCTCGAGGAGGATGGTATAGTGAGCGATAATGGTGATCTTATCGATGTATATGTCAGCGATGCCACATACGGCAGTGTCCTCTATAACGACTACCTCGATGATGACTCTTGGAGTGACTATGTCGATGCCGACAAACTACATTACTATTATCCACTGAAGATAGGTTCTGCCAAGGCAGGTACCCTCTACATTGGCTTCGACACCGAGCTGCCAGCAGGGCTCCGATCGTATATCGTCGAATCTGACTCTTATCCCGAAGAGGCGAAAGCATATCTAAAAAAGACAAGCAATCAGATACCCAACCGTTCGCCAATCGTCATCTTTGCTGATGCTCCTGGCACCTATCGCCTTTTCCCTCTGGAAGAGCAGCTGGAGCCATGGAAGATGTTTACCAATCTGCTCAATGGCGTGGGACGCGATGGCATGGAGGTATATCAGAGCGATGCCGACAGGGGTAGCATCCTGACACTGGGTCGCAACAGCGGCGGAACACTCGGATTCTTCTACTACAAGGGCACCAATCCCATCCAGCCCTATCGTGCCTACCTCACCTACGAGTGGCTGAACCCCAGCAAACCTTTCGTGCTCTTTAGCTTCCTCGATGAGGATATCACAGGAATCGGTAACGTCAACGATAACGCCAACGTTAACAATGATGTTATCTACGACCTCAATGGAAGAAAGGTTGCAGACAATCATGCATTGCCTAAGGGTATATATATCAAAAACGGGAAAAAATTCGTTGTAAAGTGATCAACACATATTTTTCGCCATGATGATGATGGCTGTAGCTACAGCAAAGGCTCAGTTTGCACCTGGAACATTTTGAGCATTTATTCTCAAAAAAACAAGACTCCCCCTTTAACTTTATTCCACTGAAACAGAAATGTTTCAAAAGGTCTCAGCAACAAAATTTCATGGAAAACAAAAAAACCCTCCGAAGAAGGAGGGTTTTGTATTCAATGAGCAAACAAAGCTTTGCTCTCGCTGTTCAGTCATTTAATGACGACCTTTTTTCCATTGATGATATATATGCCTTTTGGTAACTGGCCTCTCTCCAATTTGACAGAAGAATATTTTCGCCCTTGCAGGTCGTAAATACTTTCATTGCCTTTCAAGGCAGCGTCTGGTGTGAGGCTTCCTATACCGTCTGGTTCTGTGATGATGATTTCCGTCGGAAGCTTCAGGTTGCTGATAAATGTACGGTCGAAAATGGTACCGCCCTCTGTTTCAACATACTGGCTCTTACTGTTGTCGAAGACACTGTATTCCACACCGTCATTTTCGGTTCCATAGATAGTGATGAAGTACTTGCCATCGACCAGTTCGGAGATACCGCGACACTCATCGCCACTAAATGCCCCCACCATGTATTTCTCAAAGTTGCATATGACGCTTCCATCGCTGATGTTGGCAACGATGCACATGTTGTCGGCATAGTTGCGGCGTGGAATGGACAAGGTGCTGAGTGCCGGATGTTGCGTGGGTGATAGGTAACGGGCACCAGCGGCAGGTTCGTCTTCCTCGAAGTCGGCAACCATGGTGATGTCTTCTTCAACAGGTATCGTAGGATAGCTAAACGATGCAACAGTTTGCGAATATACCTGATACCCCTTACCCGGTTGCATGGTGGTGAGAGAGCCTACCCATTGTGTACCGTCGTAGATAGCAAAGCCGTCCTGTCCCTTCACCATATCATTCTCCCATGCCTGCCAGTTGGTGAGTGCCGTTGCAAGCGGCAGTTCCTCAACAGCATCGAACGACAGATAGTTCCATCCGCGCTTCAGCGTGATGTTGTTGGCTTCAGGAATGCGGGAATCGATATTGATGGCAGCAGGTTCGCTGACATGTACCTGGTAGAACTCGCCTGGGTTGAGCAGTGTGAGGTCGCCAGTCCATGTGTTGTTCTCATAGACAAGGCTCTGTCCTTTGCCACGAATCTCAAGTACCTTGTCACCCAATGGTGCGAGCAGAACCTTCGGGTCAAGCAGTGTGGCATCGGTGGGGTTCACAGATATCCAGTTCCAGCCTTCTGCCAGCGAATAGGTGGTGGTGAGCCGTGGTGGTGTGTAGGTGAAGAGAACCTCTATATTTGTTTCGCCATTGATGGTGAGGTCGAGATTCTCGTCGGTGCCAACCTTGTTGCCATTGACCATCCAACAGTCAAACGTATAGAAACGGGCTGGTGTTGCCTGCAGGTGTACGGTCGTACCATACTCATAACGTCCGGAGCCGAGTCCGCGCACTATGCCGCCAATCTCGTCATAGGTGAGGTTGACATCATAATAAATAGGCGTGAAGACTGCCGTAAGCGTTTCGAGCGATGTGAGGGCAGTGATGTGGTAGTCCATTTCTGCCTCTTCGGATATGGTTTCATCGCCCTGCATCCAATGACTGAAGGCATAGCCCTCGGCAGGTGTCGCCTTGATGGTCACATCGGTGTCATACTCTTGCACGCTGCTACCAGGGGTGACGGAACCGCCATAAACTGGACTTGCCGCCATATTGAGCATACACTTGCCATCGATGAACTGTATCCATGTAGTGCGGAAGTCGTTATCACCTGAGAAACCATCAACATCCATCATCTTTGACGTATAGACAGTGAGCACCAGATAGCCTGTGGCACCAGCGAGGGCACTATAGGTAAGCTGGTAGGTCTGGTCGTCAATCTTCTGGATGGTTGGTTCCTGTGCGACAGGCTGTCCTTGACATGCCAAGTGCAGATGTTCGGCAGTAAATGCGCGAACAGGCTTATTCAGTTTCACCGTCATCGTTGTGATGGCCTCGCGTGTCAGTTCATTGTTCTTCGGCAGTCCAACGACCTCATCAACCTTCAGTACCACATTCGGACGTGGTTCGAAGGTCAGTGTGTAGGTGTGTGGCAGTCCATCGGCAGTAAATTTATCGGCAAAGTGGATGCGATACTCTTTGATGGGATCCATGCCATCGCGTAACGTGCGGTCGGTTTGCCAGAAGTTGCGCAGATCAATCTCCACATTGTCGTCGCGCCTGATGCTGAGGATGTTCTGCCTTCCTGCCGTCGGGTCGTTGACGTTACCATAGTTCCATTCCTTTGAACCAGGTTGAACGATAATCTGGGCTGTCGTGGTGTTAACCATTGTGATGCTGCCTGTGGCCAGCGACACTTCTTCTGTGGTACCGTCGCTGAGGTAGAGCATGTCGGGCAGGTCCTCACGATCTTTAATATCGTTCACCAACCATGCCTTCAGCGGGTTGCCGGCTACATCCTTCGTGTTGATACTGCGAATCAGCTCGTGGATGGTAACCTCGTTCAGCAGCGACAGGTCTTCGTTGCCGTAACTGGTGAGGTGAGTAGCCTGTACATCGTAGTCAAGGAAATGCCCTAACAGGGTGGAGGTGAACCACCACTGTGCGTAGCTGGTAGAGTGGGCGGCAATGGTGCCGAAGTCAGCAGGAACACTACTACCCAGCGCCATCGTCTTGTCGCCACCATTGACCTGACTGGAGAGCAGTTCGAAGTCGATGAGCAAGCCTTTTTCGTTTTCCACGATCTTAGGCTGTTCGGTCGTCATGCGCACATTCGTGGCATCGCCATAGCCCACATTGTTGATGAGCAGTGCAAATTCTGCTGGAACCATCGGCTCGACGACATTTTTCGTTAGTGGGTCGTCACCGTAGATATCACGCTGCATGAAGTAGGTGAGGTCGAGCTGTGGTGACGGCTTCACCGTGAGTGTCACGGGGTCGAGGTCGCGTGTGACGGTCAGTCCGGTGTTGGGGTCGAGGTACGACAGCGAACCACCGAACGAATAGAGGCGGTTGCTTTCAGGTGCAGCATACTTCGTCGGGATAAACAGGATGGTTGCCGTACCTTTTTGTCCTGCTGCCAACTCCCACTCGCCGTTAAGGTCGCCGGTGAATCCCTCAAGACTCTCATTGTTGATCTGGAACTCATGAGCCGTGGCCACGTTGCCTTCCTCGTCTTTCACGGTGAGCATCAACTTCACATCACTCATGGCGTTCTCTTCGTTGCCGTTGCTCACGGTCAGCGTACCGCGGAAAGCCTGACGGGTGAGGACCATCTTTTGCTTGAACTGCAACTTCACCGTGACGCAGACAGACTGCGTCTTTGAGGCATCGTTGAAGTCGTCTTTCACCTGATTGACCGCGTTGACAAATATCTCGCCTGCCGGGTAGATATCGTCGCCGTAGTAAGGTTCGCTGATATCAGTATCCGTCGTTTTCCTACTGATCATGTGATTCGGTTGTTCAGACGGCTTAGGGTAGTCGTACCTGTTGATATATTTAGCCAAGGCAATCTGATTCAGAATATACTGGAAGTCAATCTTGTTTGCCGACTCGCGTTGGTAGATGGTGTTTTGCAATCGCTCGATGAACGTAGCCAGCTGCTCTTCCGTAACAGAGGTGGGCTTGTAGGGCAAGAGATTCTCGTAGGTAATGTCGGCGGCTTTCTCATAGGAAGAAAGTTTCCGGAAGAATGTTGGGCGCATGTCATCGTCCTGACTGAACCAAGCCTCGTCGCCGAAGTAGTTGAGATAGACGTTTCTGTAGCACTCCAGTTGACGGTAATACCAGTAGGCAATATCATAGTATCCTGCCAGCCACGAATATTTTTTCAACAGTTCGTCTTGCGACAGGTTACTCCTCTTGCTTTCAACAAAGGCTTTACCCTCGCCAACATTCGCCATGGCTGATGCTGCCTGAACAAATCCCATGAACGGCTGGGCGATAGGTGGAGCTTTCGTTGTGGCAACAGATGATCCAAAGTCGGCTGCAGCTTGCGCCATACCTTCTGCATCGCCTGCTGCTGCAGCTTGTGCCATGCTCTCGCCGTTCAGTCCGAAGCCAATGCAGCCACCCATTCCAGGAGCCATGCCGAGGAAGCTGTCCATAAGGGTTTTCTTTCGGTTTGCTAAAACAGGGTCGCATGGGTCGTCGGTGGTCATATAGCCCTGATAGGATCCGCCATTGGTGGGGAAGTAACTGATTCCTCCCTTACCAGGTGAACCGGGACCACCGCCGCCACCATTGAGATAAACACTTCCGGTAATGCCGGCTGCACAGAAGCGCACGGCAAGCGTCAGCATGGCGGAGTTGCTCTTCAGGTCTTTACCGCAGAGAATCTCGTAGAGCACACCAAGGTTCTTCATACAGTGAGTAAAGGCATTGTCGTTACCGCCAGACGATTCTGCACGTCGTGGTGCCAGTTCCTTTTCTTTTGCACCAGCAGCTGGAGCTTGCTTTGTCACCCTTACAGGAATAATCATTGCTTGGTTGGATGCCAGGTCGAACGGTCCTGTATTGGCGAGTGTTTCGAAGAGGAACTCATCGTCGCTCTCCGGACCGTAGAACACACAGTTCTTAGCCATAATCAGACCTTCGTTGGTTACAGTATAGTAGAGCAGTTGCGACTCACCTGGAAGCATGGCGTCACCGTCAATCTTTTCCGGTCCGCGAATCACAACAACGGGGGCTGGAACATGGGTCTCAAAGGTGGTGGTGGTAACAATTTCATACTTGTCTTCCACCTCGGTTTCTTTCACTTCCCAGTTGATGCTGACGGCCTGATAGCTCAGGTTCACGACTTTTGTCGTCTGACGACCGGGGTCAACGAGTACGTTGCCGCGATAACTGTCGTGTTTGTCGGCACTGACACTGAGGGTGTACCATCCTTCTGCGAGGTTTGATAGGAAGAGACCGTTGGCATCGGTCGTTCCTTGGGCTACCAACAGACCCGTCGTGGGGTGGGTGATTTTAACGGTTGCTCCCTGTAAGTGTGGGGCTTCTTCAGTGTAATAGGTGTATTCGTCGCATACATCGACAACAAATACGCCCATATTGTCGCTCACGGGTTCTATGCTGAACGGCAGGCTCAGTCCTTGTCCGTTCTCACAGTTGATGCCGATACTTCCGCGAACGGGTACATTCAACTGCATATCGGCAGTAGGTGTGAAGCGCAGTACAATGGTGGCGGTGTCAGCAGATGCTAACGCACCCATCTCTTTGCCGGTGACGGCAGTCATCCAGGTGCCTTCGGGTAATGAAAGACTGATCTTGCCGGTCGAACCGTAGCCGGTATTGGTGATGTCAAAGGAGTAGTCGCGCTGCTCTCCTTTCACCATCGTGGTGTTGATGCTGCTGACGCTGGCGCGTAGCTTTCCCGTAGCCGTACGGTTGTAGTAGTAAACAGTACCATCAAAGGTTGCTCCTTCATTACTGGTGAAACGCACTTTTAATAGTTGCCAGTCGTCACCGCTGCTGACGGCTGTTCCAGTGAGTGTAATAGGAAGGATCGCATTCTTGCCACCGTCGAGGGTCGCAATCGGCTGTGTGGCCACTTCGATGTTGTCACCAGACGAAATCACTTCCATGTTGATATTGTGGAGCGGCAGTTCACCGCTGTTAGTTATGCTGATATTCATGGCATGAGGAACACCCACTTGCGGCTCGGCCTTCAGGTAGTTGTTGTCGGTACGTCGCATTCCATAGATGTCGAAACCAACCTGTTCGTCGCGCAGGTTCTCACCTACGTAGCAGGCTCCCACACCATAATGACCGGCAACTCCCTTCGGATTGAAGGTGGCAGCAAACTTACCTGTTGCATCGGTCGTCGTCATCAGCGTGTCGCGTACATGATGATGAATCAGATAGATTTCCACCTGTTTGTTGGCTACGCTGTTACCAGTTGTCATTCCCTTGATGGTGATGTTTTCATCACCTTGGTAGATATTCTTATCTAATGTTACGGTAGCGGTAAACGGAGCAGTGAGCGTCAGCAGAGTGGTGCCTGATGTATTATTGATATAGACCAACTCCTTAACACTCTTGTCTTCATTCACTACGGCCTTCAACTGATAACTGCCAGCAAGGTTGGGCATCGATAGTCTTTTTACGATGTCAAGACTGCTGCCGGCGGCGATGGCTGTCTGTGTGAAAAGGGTCGTCAATAGGGTGTTGCCGAGATAGAGATTCACTTTTGCCTGGGCGGGCAAATCGATATTTCCGATGTTGTTGACGGTCACCGTCACGTCAACGGTTCCTGCAGCAGCCACACTGGATTGTGCTAACACAGGGACTTCAACGGTGGCATCTGGCATCGTCTGGTCGGTAATCAGTGCCCAGCAGGTGCCTAACGTGTAACCGTCGGAAGATACGGAGAATACGACAGTGCGTTCGTCACCTGATACGTCGTTCTTCTTGACGCTGACAGGAACGGTCGCTGTGGTCTGCCCGTCGGCAATGGTGACAGTATGGTTATAGGTCAAATCATCGTCACGGTCACTACTGATCGTGACAACGGTGATGCCGCTCGTACCCGTATTGCGGGTAATGGTCAAAATAGTGGCATTCTCCTTACCTTCAAGTAGGGATGAAGACGAACTTTGTACGGTCAGCGTAGGACCATCGTCATCGAGAATGGTCAACGCTGTTGTAGAAGCCCCTAACGTTGTGCCTGTAGCAGCACAGTTACATGAACTGACCCATACACCAGCGGTGATATTCACCGTGCGGTCGCCTTCTTTTAGAGCGTTGTCAATAGCACCCAGGGCAAACTCGGCGGTAGTCACTCCAGACTTCAACGTAAAACGTTTCTGGGAATAATAGATGTCGCCATTGGAGTCGTCGCTCAGAACAATGGTGATATCACTGTCTGTGTGGCTCTTGCGCAACAGCTTTGCCATCACACTGGTGAGTCCGGCTCCCTCGCTCACTTGAGAGGGCGAGAGCACCAGTTCCAACTCCGGCATGTCGTTGTCGTTGACAATAACAAGTTGCTCAGCTTTGTTATATTTCTCTGCAGTTGCAAAAAAAGCGGTAGAGAGCTGCAACTCAGGCTGGTTGTTGTCGATGACTGATACGGCAATGCTGGCATTGGTCTGTCCTTTTGCAATAGTCACGGATGACGGCATATTGAAACGCTTTGGAGTCTCAGCCGTAAACATCACTTCGGTATCGACTTTCGCAGCCTTGGGTAGCGTGACTGTCAACTGGAAGGTCTCACCTTCGTTCAACGTGGTCTTCGATGAAGTGAGCTGCATGTCGGGATATTCGTCGTCTTCAATAATGAGACGCCCTGATACGGGGGTATAGCCCGTACCTGATGCGGTGATTACTACCACGGAGTCTTCGTTGTCATATATGTTGTTGTCAGCGACATTCACATAAAAGGCAGCTGACGACTGGTTGCGACTGATGGTGACAGACTCTGGTAACGTCAAACGACCAGGCTTGTCGCAGCTCAAGGCGAAGGTCTCTTCCGTACTCCTACTGCCGCTACGGTTCAGTTGCAGACGCATATTCTTTCCCCTGTTCTCTTGAATGGCAGCAGAGGGCATTACCAACTGCAGGGTCTTCGTCATCGAAACTCCTGTGGCGGCAACAGCGGTATTGTTCCATTCTGCTTCTGAACGTTCACCGCTGTCGGAATTGCCCTTGATGCTTACCTTCAAACTGACATCGCCTTCTATACTCAGCACATTGGGTAATGTAACGGTCTGCGAACGACTTACACTTGCTTCTGGCATCATTCCTGTGCTCTCAAAACTATTGGAACCAATAAACAATTCCGTGTTGTTGTCACCAACAAGATAGTAGTTTTCTTTCCAACCACCTGTCGATGGAGTCTCACCAATGTTCTTTACTGTCCAGTTGAATGACACTTCACCATTGGGCGTGATACTGGCATCCGTAATAGCAAGACCGCTCACCTCAAAATCGGGATAGGTGGTCAGCGTCAGTGTACCGTCTGTGGAGTTGGTGAAGACGTTCGCACCATTGCGATCGGACATGACGACGTTTGACAGCTTGATGTCATACGTCTGGTCGTCTTGCAGACCGGTATAGATCTTGAACACGATGTCGCACAGCTTGCCGCTGTTGCCCCTCAGCACCTCGTTGGTGGGGGAGTAGAGCATGAAGCGGTGCTTGTTGCTACCTTTGTTTTGACCACTGATGATGTGGTCTGCCTTTCGTGCGTCGGCGACCTTCGTGGAGTCGTACATCACCTGTGAGCCTGATGGCAGGGTGATGTCGAACTGCAGGGCGGCAATCTCCGATGTGTTGTCTAAATAGACGGGGACGGAGATGACCTTTCCGCGCATGCCGTTCACATCCTGTAGGCTCAGCACATTGCTGTTCTGGGCTGACAGAGGTAAAAAGGTAGAAAGGAAAATAAGAACCCACCCCCAGCCCCTCCCGAAGGGAGTGGAGTTTGAATACAGATAAGTCAATGACTTTATTATATTGTTTGTTTTCATATCTTGTGTCCTCCTTTATTTAATGACCACTTTCTTTCCGTTCACGATATAGATGCCCTTTGGCAAAGTGCCATCGGTCAATGAACCATTCACAATCTTCCGTCCGTCTAAGGAGTAGATGTTCCTACTCCCCTCTCCTGTTGGAGAGGGGGCGGGGGTGAGGCTGTTGAGGCCTGTCGGTGTTGCCGCCGAGTCGTTCAGCTTGGTGTTGATGGGCTGTGCCTCCTCGTCGACAAGCATGGCTCCAGTGACGGTAGCCGTCGTACTGCAAGTGCCGATGACGGTTTCTCCTGTCGGCAGCGTCTTGCCAGCCGTGTTATATATAATAAGGTGCAGCTGCCCGTCTTCCATCGTCTTCTTGGCAATGGTCATGCCTTGCAAGGATGAGGTGGTGAAATGGTCCATTGGTGAAATAAAGATGTCCATAGCGGCAACAGCCCGCGAAGTCTTCAGAATCAGCTTGCCGCCCTGCTGGTAGAGGGAAGCCTCTGCCATAGTCTGCTCAGGCAGACTCGTCAGACTCGTCTGATTAGTCCGACTTGTCCGACTACTCTGACTACTCCCCTCTCCCGTTGGAGAGGGGTTGGGGGTGAGGCTGTTCATGCTCAGCAGCAAGTCTACATGCGGCACGATATCGAGTACGTTGATGGCGTTGTCTGCATTCATGTCGCCTGCGCTGAAGTTGTAGCGGTAGTAGTTGCTGTAAGTTTCTTTGAACAGGTAGCTGATGCTCTGTTGCAGGTCGCTGATGTTGACGAGTCCGTTGAAGTCCACGTCGCCCATGTCATAGAAGAAGTTGGCATTGAACGTGGTGGTCTTGTTCGTGGAGTCGGTGTAGGAACACTTGACAACGTTGCCGCTCGCTCCCTTCCAGGTACAGTAACCGCTGACGGTGAAGTCGTTCGAACCGTTGTAGTTCAGTGTGAACGAGTTCCCGTTGGTCTGGCTCTGCACGTTTACCTTGATGTCTTCAGCGTAGGTGCGCGTTGCCGGGTCGTAGAAGACGATAGAGGGCAGGGTAGAGAAGAAGCCTTCATCGGTCATGTCGCGCAAGTCGAGCTTTGCCGTGATGTCAGTGATGGTCTGCGTACTGATGTTGACATTCTCCAACGTCTCAGGGAATGCCGGCCACAATGTGGAGAATCGGTTTTCGTGTACGTCCAACGTCTTCAGCGATGGCAGTGCACCCACGAGTGTCGAGATATTACCCTCTAACTTGTTGCGCTGCAGATCGAGGTATGCGAGCGTGGGGCTAAGTGTCTTGCCCGATGCCAGCCACTCTTCCACCTTGTCGCTGATGTTACCGTAGAGTTCGCAACCAGCAATCTCTATCTTCTTCACCTGTGGCAGGGCGAAGAGGCTGACGGGGGTCTCGTCGGCATTGAGGTTGTAGATACTGGTGCCTGTGCCGAAGTTGATTTCCTCCACATGGCCGTTGTTCCACTTCACACCGAAGATGCCGACGGCACTCTCCTTCACGCCTTCGATGAGTCCCCAGTTGGCTGGTGCGCTGCCACCGCCGCTACCGGTCCACGTACTCTTCTGCTTCGTGCGGTCGTAGGTCTTGCTGTAGAAGTCCCAGAGCAGGGCAAAGTCTTCGTCGGCAATCTCCTTCAGACTGAAGGTTGCTATGTTGTCGAAGGTGGCTGGCTTGTAGTAAGGACCTTCTTCGAAGTCAACGGAGAGGGTGTAGTCGCCTCCTTCTATCGGCATCGTGGTGGTCTTGTTGCCCTTCGCGTCGGTATACCAGATGCGGTAGTTGCCCATACCTTCGAACCAGTCAATCCAAACAGCCTCAGGACTGCCCGTCTTGTAATGTTCCTTGTCTAAGCAAGACAGGTGGATGAGGTCTTGGGTGAGCGTCTGTTTCTCAGCGGGATAGCCCTTGATGGTGCGGTTGTCGGTGGCATCGGGAGTCCACGACGTACTGTTCTGGTAGTCTTCTTCCTGTCCTTCTGGCACCAATAGGCTGAATGCCGGCTGATATTGCCAGAACACGTGGTCTTTGCTACCTGGCATGGTGCTGCCCATGATGCCGACGCTTTTGAAGTTGGTGTTCGACGAGTTGGCAGTGGTGTGGATAGCCCAGTTGCCGATGCTGGTCACCGTAGAGGGGATATTGATAAACGGCAGCTTCTCGGTATAGCCGAAGCAGCTTTGTCCGATACTTTCCAGTCCTTCGGGCAACCGCACATAGCGCAGTCCTTTACAGTAGCAGAAGGTTTCGTAGCCGATGCTCTTTACGCCGTCGGGGATGTAAATGGTCTGCAGGGAGTCGCAGCTGTAGAAGGCATGGTCGCCGATGCTGGTGATGGTGGCTGGCAGCTGGATGTTGCGAAGGCGATCACATTCCTGGAACATGCTGTTGGGTATGGTGCTCATGCCTGTCTTCGGCAGCGTCACCTTTGTCAACCATTTGTTATAGGCGAAAAGATTGGTGCCGATAGTGGTGAGTGCCGTCATGTCTTCGGGGAAGGTGACGGTGAGAATGGAGTCACAGCTGTAGAAGGCATAATTGCCTATATTCTTCACTGTGGAGGGGATGTTCAGCGTCTTCAGCCGGTCGCAGTTGTAGAAGGCACTCGCTCCGATGGTCTCCAGTCCCTCGTTGAGAGTCAGCGAAGGTATGTTGGTATCCCGGAAAGCATTGTCTTCTATCGTCTTCACCGTAGCAGGCATGGTGATGGCTGGCAGTGAGGTTGCTCCGTAGAAGGCTTGCAGGCCGATGGTCACCACATTTTCCGGCAATGTCACGTTGGCAAGCCGCTTGCAGCCTTCGCAGGTGCTTCGTGGGATGGTGATCATGTTGCGGGGGAAGACCACCGTCTGCAAGTTGTCACAACCAGCAAGCACGTATGTGTCTAAGGTAGAGAGAGACTCCGGGAAGGTGAAGCTCGTCATCTGGTCGCAGTTGCTGAAGGCACTGCCTCCGATGCTGGTGACGCTCTGCGGAATGACGACGGGAGATGCCGAGAGGTCTTTGCTGCCAGAAAAGGCATAGTTGCCGATGGTCTCCAGTCCGTCGTTCAGTTGCAGGCTGGTCAGGTTGTTATTGTCGAAGGCATTGTTTCCTATGCTCTTCAGTGTTGAAGGGAAACTGATGGCGGTCAGGTTCTCGCAATAAGCGAAAGCCTGATTTCCGATGGTAGCTGTTGCGGGCGGTAGCTGAACCGAAGCCAGTGCCTGACACAGACGGAACGCCCAGGGGCTTATCACAGTGGCAGGCAGACGGCTTAGGTCGATGCTCTGCAACTGATTGCAGCCGAAGAACATGCTGGTGGTGATGGTACTCAGGTTGTCGGGCAGCTTCACACTCTTCAGTTTCTTCATCGAAGAGAACTGCGACTCACCGGGCATTGTCACGTCGTTGTTGCCTAAGAAGGTGACCCTCTCCACGTTCTCGCACCCAGCGAAAGCATAGGAGCCGAGTGAGGTGAGACCGGCAGGTAGCGTGATGTCGCCGCCAAGCAGCTTACAATAACGGAAGGCTTCATTACCGATGGTGGTCACTCCTTCCGGGATGGTGACAGACGGCAGGCTGATACAGTTATAGAAGGTACGGTAGCCGATGGATGTCAGCGTCGAGGGCAGCGACAGTTCCTGCATCGCCTTGCATCCGTAGAACACATCTTGTCCGAGGGTGGTGATGCCTTCTGGCACGTGGAAGGCGGTAAGCTTCTCACAGGAGTCGAAGGCATTTCGCCCGATAGTGGTCATTGTCTGGGGCTTCAAGTCGATAGTTGCCAGATTTGAGCAGTACTGGAACGCATACTCATCGATGATGCTGACGTTGGCTGGAATGGTGATGGCGGTCAAGCCTATGCACCTGCCAAACGCATGATATCCGATGGTGGTCAGCGTGGAGGGTAGTACCACCCCGTCTAAGAGGTCGTCGTCGTAGAACACGCCGCGCTCCATGGTGGTCACACCTTCTGGAATCGTCACCGAGGTGAGCTGGTCGCAGTAGGAGAAGAGCTCGAACGTCAGCGTCGTCACGCCTTCGGGAATCACGACAGAGGTCAGACCCGTTCTGGAGAACGAGTATCTGCCAAATGTGGTCAGCGTCGACGGGAACGTGACAGAAGTGACAAACGACTTGCCATAGAAGGCATTGTCGCCAATCTTTGTCACCGTATAGTCCTGCGTGCCGTCATTGACGGTCTGCGGAATGGTGATGTTGGGCGTCCATTTGTACAGACACGAACTGACGGTAGCAGTACCATCAGTATTTAGTGTGTAGCGCAGGGAATCGACATCAATGGTCTCTCCGTGTGCAGCGAGTACCATGAGTGTCATTAGAATAAGTAGCGTAAATGTTTTTTTCATCATTGTATGATTTTGGTTTTGGTTATCAGGATTGTTGTTGTTAGTTTGCCGCAAATATAAGAAAAAATGTTCTTACGTGATGTCAGAAAAAATTACTTTCTGACGAACGATGCCCAGGTAGTGATGAAACAGCTTTTTCACGTGATGAATGAAAAAACTTTTATGACATCTATTGGACTTTTTGGGATGTTTCAAAATGTTTTGTACTTTTGCAGCCATGAGGCGATATAGATTTCTATTATCCATCCTTCTATGGATGCCTTGCATCGGGTTTGCACAACAGGATTTGTTGCAGAGCAACCTCAGTTACAGACGTTATACGACCAATGACGGGTTGCCCCACATGCAGTCAGAGACTATCTTTCAGGATAGTCGGGGGTATATTTATATTGGCACTTTGTCTGGGTTTGTGCGTTACGACGGCAGTACTTTTACATCCTTTTTGAAAGGAAAGAAGTGGAATATAGTCGGTTTTATCGAGTCGCCTGCATCCGAAATTTCTTTTTGGAAGCAGTTTCTGCATGGCGAATATCCTGTCGTCCATGCATTGAGTTTTCGGAGTCAGTGGCAACTTTATGGCAACGATCTGGAGATGCATCAGATTGATACTGCCCGATATTGGCTTCTGAATAATTTCAATACCTCTGATTTGCCACCAGGATATGTGCTGTTGGAAAATAACAACGAACAGCAACGCCGGCTCTGCAAGATGAAGAATCAGGATTTTCAGATTGTGATGAAGAGTGCTGTGTTCGACAAGATGGATCCTAATCGTAAACTTTATATCGACTCTACAACAATCTATGTACCTACAAGCGAAGGGTTGTATGATATAGGCAAGGGTGAAGCAAATGGAGGAATCGTTGCTCGGTTGTTGACATCGAAGAACGATATCTATACATTGCATCGTATGGGGCAACAGTTATTTGCTTTGGCAGGCGATGGTATCTATTTAGTGAAGAATCGGAAATTAGAGCTGTTACAGCCTTTCCGTTTCGAAGCTCCAGACTATGGTCTCTTCGTTCGGCATAATCAGCAAGGCCAGCTTCTCATTGCCGATTCCCATTCCATCTATCTCTATGATGGAATGACAGTGCGACCTATAGCCACAGGATTCAACCTCATTAAAACCCTTTTCATCGACCGATGGAACCAACTGTGGGTGGCGACCTATCAGGGAGTCTATCAGTTTTTCAATATGAATTTCGTCAATCATCGTCTGTCTGATCCCAATGATATAGTACAGGCATTGGCAATTGGACCAGATGGTAGGGTGGTATGCGGAACATTAAACGGAACTATATTTTCCATGAACACTGACGGCACAGATATCCGCCAGCACAGTACCATTGATGGTAACTATTATGCACCCAGCGCCGTACGCATCGGCAACGATATCTATATGCCTGGAAATGGTGATGTGGCCCGTTTCGACGGAAAAGAACTGGAATGGTTGCATCTGCCGCACGATTCATATCGCTTTGTGGCAGCCATAGGCAAAAAGCTCGTTGTGGGTTCCTCGCACCAGTTATTATGCTATGATCCTGCCACCCAGAAGAGTGATACGATTACTACTCAGATTATGCATCCTTGGGCTGTTGCTGACGACCTGCATGGGCACCTCTATGTTGGTGCTACCTCAGGACTGTTCTGCATCACACAAGGAAAGGTAAAAAGCGTATCCTATGGCGGAAGTTCGGAAGGAGTCTCTTCCCAAAAACTCGTCATTACCACGATGGATAGTGATTCAAAAGGAAATGTCTTCTTCGCTTCAGCCGACTCGCTGTTCCTAATACGCAATGGAAAGGTGGAAGACCTTACCTGTCAGATGCCCCAGTTGGATTCACATGAGATACGCGCCCTCCATATTTCGCCCCGCGGTTATCTGGTTATAGCTGTTCTTGACGGATTGTTTGTAGCACGTGTCAACGATTGTTGTGAAATCAGCAATGTCCGATTCTTTAACGGTACCAATGGATTCACCACCTTAGGCCCTTTGAAGGGCACGATGGCTGAAGCTCCCGACGGTTCAATCTGGCTGGCTGGTGTTGAAGAGATGACCTCCTTTGATCCAGCACGACTATTGGTTCGTCAAGACGAAACAACCATTGTCAGAGCACCGCTGATGTGGTGGCAACATTGGTGGGTCTGGCTGTTGCCGGTAGCATTGCTCGCAATTTTTATCTGGCGTCTATCGCGATACTATGAGAAACGTCATAACAAACGTGTGATGAGACGCCTGCAACGTGAAAAGAAGCAAAAGGAGTTGCAGATGAATGCAATCCGACTGAAGAATATTCCGCATTTCCATGCGAATGTGCTGGCGGGAATCGAGTATTTTATCATGAATAACTCCTCGGAAGATGCCATGCGCTACCTAAAATTGTATTCTAATTTCACCAACCAGATACTGGCCGACATTGAAAGGCCAGCCCGTACGGTAGATGAGGAAATTGAAAATGTAAAAGTGTATCTCGAACTGGAAAAACTGCGCTATGGTGACCGGCTCACCTATACCATTTTTGTTGACGATGATGTGAATACTGAAACCCTTCTACCCACCATGCTTCTGCATACTTATAGCCAGAATGCCATCAAGCATGGTATCGGAAACAAACCAGCAGGAGGACATATTGATATCAGTGTCAGACAGGCTGTTGTTCATGACATAGAGATGCTGGTGGTCAAAGTACAAGACAATGGGGTAGGGCGCGCAGAAGCCATGCGACTGAATAAGAATTCTACTAAGCTGGGATTGAAAATCCTGCTGGAACAGATACAACTCTACAATCAGGTCAACCAGAACCATATTCAGCAGCAGGTCACCGACCTCTATGATGAACAGGGCAGACCCAATGGCACCTGTTTCGAAATGCTGATACCAGTAGATTATAAATTCTAATAATAAACCAATGGTCTCTGACCGAAGGGAAGAATGTGCAAATGAAAAATAGTGAATCACTAAAAGCCATTGTCGTTGAAGACGAGCGCTATCCTCGCTTATCCTTGTTGCAAAAGTTGGAGGAGTTCCGGTCGCAAATAGAGGTCATCGATGCCTGTGACAGCTATGATGCCGCCCTGAAAAGTATCCTGTTACACCGTCCCGATCTGTTGTTTATGGATATACAATTACAAGGTCGCGACTCTATTCAGTTGCTCAACGAACTCCAAACATCTATGCATACGCTGCCGCGCGTCATTTTTACAACCGCCTATGCCGACCGACGCTATCTGATGAGTGCTATTAAATTCTCTGCCGTTGATTACCTTCTCAAACCCGTTGACAAAAACGAGTTGGCTCTGGCGATTGCCAAAGCCGTCAATGGGTTGCCGGCACAGAAAGATCATCAGATAGACAAGCTGTCTTTTAGAACCGTCAACGGGAAAATCTTCGTTAATCAAAACGATATCGCCTATTTCCTTGCCGACGGAAACTATTCACAAATCATTATGTTTCAAGACAGCGATGTGCTGATGGAAAGTCTCAGAATGCTCGAACAACGGCTTGATCCCAATGTCTTTCTGAGGATAGATCGTAAAACGATTATCAATCTCAAGCGCATCTATAAAATCAATTCCAGGCGGCGGCAATGCACTTTCAAGGCAAAGGATGGCACTGAACTGATCCTCGATATATCGAAAAACGGTACCGAAACCCTATTGAATCACATCTAAACATTTTTATAATCCACGCTTTTTAAGCAAAAAAGGAGGGGATATTGGGGGATTATTTGTATTTTTGCATGAGAATTTTGAAATCTGAACACATCTGATGTATCAAACCCGATAAAAATGAACGTACGATTCCAAGAATTGACCATCGGATACCGGACGGGACGCAACGTGAAGGTGATTGCGGAACGGCTGACGGGTGAGCTGACGGGAGGTGAGCTGACTTGTCTGGTGGGACGAAACGGAACGGGAAAATCAACGTTCCTTCGTACGATTGCCGGATTGCAGGCGCCGTTAGGGGGACGGGTAGAAGTAACCCCACCCCGACCCTCCCAAGGGGAGGGGGTAGGAGAGAATAGCATTTCTATCCATTCTCTTTCTGCTAACGAACGGGCAAAGATGATCGGTGTTGTGCTGACGCAGAAGCCGGATGTGCAGAATATGACGGTAGAGGAGGTCGTGGGATTGGGACGGACGCCTTATACGGGTTTCTTCGGAACCTTGTCGAAGGCTGACCGCGCCATTGTCGCTGAGGCAATGGTACAGGTAGGCATCATGCCGCTTGCACAACGGAATATCCAGATGCTTTCTGACGGTGAACGACAGAAGGTGATGATAGCAAAGGCGTTGGCGCAGCAGACACCCGTCATCTTATTGGATGAGCCGACTGCTTTCCTGGACTATCCGAGTAAGGTGGAGATGATGCAAATGCTCCGACAGATGGCAAAAGAAATGGACAAGACGATTGTCTTGTCCACTCATGATATTGAACTGGCAGCGAAAATAGCTACCAGATTCTTGCTTCTCTCAGAGAAAGGTTTACAAGAAGTACAGGCATCAGAACTTCTAACGTCTTTTTCCTCCTGACTCCTTTCTCCCTCTCCCCTTGGAGAGAGTTGGGGTGAGGCTCCTATTCATGCACGTAAAGCTCCCATCCGAGATAAGTCTCGATAGCTTCCTGAACGATGCCGGCAACATTGCTGCGCACTAATGCTACGTGGTGCTCGAAACCATTCTTACAGATATATTTCATCAGTTTCTGCAGATTGTCAACCTTTGTAACGGCAATACAGCCGTCCATGCCGTATGGCTCGTTGGTAATCTGTCCTTCACCCAGATAGGCTTTGATGCAGCCACGCGGGTCGTCGGTGGAGATGCGGAAGAAGGTGAAGTCGCCCTCTGAAACTTTCGCATAGACGGCACCGAAGGTGCGTATCTTACCGAGTGTACGACCGAGCACGCCCAACGGACCGAGTTTCACGTCGCCGTTGCCCACAAATGATTTCGGGAAGTTGCCGCAGTGGGTGCACACACATTTGTTGCGGTCTTCTGCGAAGTTGTTGTTCCAGTCGGCAAGGGCTGGTGCATTGCCTGATGCCAAGCGCAGAGCCAGCATGGAAACGGCGCCGGCAAGGTCGGTTTCGCAGGCACAGGGGATGCCCATATCACCGAGCATCGCCATCGTGATACAAGGTGCACAGCCGTAGTTCTGCTCCAGGGAGTCCCAACACTGCAGGGCGAGGGCATCAACCTGATTGACTTTCACCCAGTTTTCGACAGCCACACCGAATTTGGCTTGTACCTTCAGCTTCTCTTCGTAAGCTTCAGGAACCTTCGCATAACTGCGGATGTCCTGCATCTTCTGGATGAGAGCGGGGTCGTCGTCGGCAATCTTCTCAGCAGCGAAAAGCAGTTCGGAGAGGTCGGCAGGCACAACGGTGATACCACTGCGCTGCAGCAGTTTCTCGCTGGCACGACAGGTGTTGAAGCCCAGCGGACGAGTACCAATCTGTCCGAGGCGACAATGGCGCAGGGTGTTGACTACGCGGCATACGGCAGCGAAGCGGTTGATATCGTCAACGAGTGTCTGACTATAAATAGAATAGGTGTGCAACGTGGTATCGGTAAACGGAATGCCGTACTGATAGAGGTTGTTGCAAACGGATATCTTGCCGCAGAATGCATCACGGCGACTGTCGAGATCAACCTTGTCGTTCTCGTCGTCGCAAGCTTGTACGAGGACAGGCACGTTCAGGTCGGCACGACTGATGGCATTGATGATGCCCACCTCGTAGCCGAAATTCGGCAGTGAGACGATGATTCCATCGATTTCATCGCGGTGCTGACGGAAGAGTTCGGCACATTTCACACCGTCTTCTACGGTCTCGATGCTGCTGGAACCTGTCGGAGTAGCTTCCTCTGGCAGAATGACGTATTCGTAACCTTGTTCTTCAAGTACATGGAGAAGTTGTTTCTTGACATCTCTTGCAAGCTCGGAATTGAAATAGGCGCGTGTTCCGATAATCACGCCAAAGCATTGTTTGTTTCCTTTCATGATGGTTATTTTTTTTAGTCGTTTGGGAAATTAAACTTCGTTTGAATATCGGCTGCACCTCGGCAATTTGGAGCAAGCTTCATTGCACTCGGTTTGCACGATATTTGTGTCGTTTGGTCGTTTAGGATTCCCCTCCCTTTGGGAGGTCGGGTGGGGTTACTTCATCAACTGCTGAACCGCATGGTGCCAACCGTCGTAGAGCGGTTGCATGTCGGCAGCGGATTTCTGCGGCACAATGGGGGCTTCTGCCGTCCATACTTTTGCAGCCTCTTCAAACGAGTGCCACTTGCCCAGGGCAAAGCCGTTCATGATGAGGGCACCGAAGGCTGAGGCGTCTTCCACCTCAGAGCGTACAACAGGCACCTGCAGCATGTCGGCCTGGAACTGCATGAGGAAACGGTTCTTTGTTGGACCGCCGTCAACACGCACTTCCTGTAGCTGGATGCCGGCAGAGGTGGTCATCGCACCGATGAGGTCGGCAATCTGGTAAGCGATACTCTCCAAGGTGGCACGACACACATGGGCCTTCGTCGAGGCAAGGGTGAGTCCACTGATGGCCGCTTTCACCTGATCGTTCCACCACGGGGCACCCAGTCCTGAGAACGCTGGTACGAAATACACGCCGCCGTTGTCGTCAACAGATGTGGCGATGGCTTCTATCTCGCTGGCATCATTGATAAGGCGCAACTGGTTTTTCAACCATTGGATGGTGGCTCCTGTGCAGTGGATGTTTCCTTCGAAGGCATAGAACACCTTTCCGTTGGCAGCGAAACCGATAGAGGTGACGAGACCGGCAGGGGCCTCAGCAGCTTTCTCACCGATATTGACCATCACGGAGGAGCCTGTGCCATAGGTGGCTTTACCGAATCCTGCCTGATAGCACATCTGTCCGGCGAGTGCACCGTGACTGTCGCCGAGCACTCCGGCAATCTGAATGGGTTGTGCAAACAGTCCTTCCACCGTTGTTTCGCCAAAGACAGCATCACAGGGAAGGGGTTTCGGCATCATGCTGCGCGGAATGGTGAGCATCTTCAAGAGGTCATCGTCCCAATCCAAGGTGTGGATATTGAACAGCAGGGTGCGCGAGGCATTGGTGTAATCGGTCAGGTGGCAACGTCCTTCGGTGAGTTTGTAGATCAGCCACGAGTCGATGGTACCGAAACAGAGGTTGCCCTTTTCAGCCTCCTCGCGTGCTCCAGGGATATTGTCGAGCAGCCATTTGGCACCACTGCCGGCGAAATACGGGTCGATGAGCAGTCCGCTCTTCTCCTTCACCATCGGGGAATAGCCGTCGGCTTTCAGCTGGTTGCAGATATCGGTACCACGCATACACTGCCAGACAACAGCCTTGCTGATGGGTTTTCCTGTTGTGCGGTTCCAGATGACAACCGTCTCACGCTGGTTGGTGATGGCGAGGGAGAATTGAAGCCCATCCCCAACCCCTCCCAAAGGGAGGGGAGAATTAGTTGGTAGAGCGTTGGCAACAACCTGGTTGATGGCCTTGACGGTGTTCTGGTAGATTTCTTCAGCATCGTGCTCCACCCATCCGGGTTGCGGATAGTATTGCTGGTGTACAACCGATGCAGAGGCAACGAGCTTGTTCTGTTCGTCAAACAACAGCGCTTTCGTAGCCGATGTACTTTGGTCGATAGCTATGGTGTAGTTCATAAGTGAAGAGTTAAGAATTGAGTAACTCCTTTGCTGCCGCAATGATTCCTTCGTAGTCGATGCCGTAGTGGTGGAAGACCTCTAACGGACTCGCATGGATGACATTCTCGTTAGGGATGCCGAGGATGCGCATCTTCGTGGGACATTCCTGGGCGGTAATCTCTGCAACGGCACCACCCAGACCGCCAAAGATACTGTGCTCTTCAACCGTCAGGATGCAACCTGTTTCGCGTGCAGCCTTCACAACAGCCTCTTTGTCGAAAGGTTTCAGGGTGTGCATATCAATCACACGGATGCTGCATCCTTCTGCCTTCAACTGACGGGCTGCCTCTACCGCGTGGGCAACAGTCTCACCCGTAGCAATGATGGTCATATCGGTGCCTTCCACAACCGTGTTGGCTTTGCCTGGGATGAACTCGAAATCATCGTTCTCATACACATCGGGCACCGCATTACGCCCCACACGGACATAAGCAGGACGGGGATGACGGGCAAGGTCGATACAGAGTTTACGTGTTTCACGTACATCACAAGGCAGATAGACCTCTATTCCAGGGAAGGTGCGCAAGACGGCAATGTCGTGCAGACTGTGGTGGGTGGCACCTAACTGACTGTAGGCAACACCTCCGCTGACACCGCAGATAGTGACAGGCATCTGGGAATAGGCCATATCGACTTTCACCTGTTCCAAGGCGCGTGCCACATAGAAGCAGGCAGGACCGAAGATGAACGGTTTCTTTCCTGCGGAGGCAAGACCTGCAGAGATACCTACGGCATCCTGTTCGGCGATACCTACCTCAACAAACTGTTCCGGCAGTGCCTTTCCAAAATCGGTGAGGGTAGCAGACCCGCTGGCGTCGGAAGTGACAGCAATAATATCTTTATCTTGTTGTGCCAGTTCCAAGAGTGTGGATGTGAAACTCTTGCGGCATGGGATTTTATTCGGTGTTAACATGATTAAAATTTACAATTGGACGATTTACAATTTACGATTTTACTATTTACATCTTTCTATTCTTGCTTCGATATCCTTGATGGCCTGTTGGTATTCTTCTTCTTTCGGTACGCCATGATGCCATTTGGCCACGTTTTCCATAAACGACACACCGAGTCCTTTGGTGGTATGCGAGATGATGAAATGCGGCTTCTTGTTGGTGAAATCAATGTTCTCAAGCGTTTCTACGATGTTGTCAACATCATCGCCGTTCATCTCGATAACGTCCCAGCCGAAAGCTGTCCAACGCTCACGGATATTCTCTAACGGCATCACATCTTCTGTGGAACCGGAGATTTGCAGACCATTCCGGTCGAGGATAGCTACGAGGTTGTCCAGATGATACTTGTTTCCTGCCATTGCAGCCTCATAGATGGAACCTTCCGCCTGCTCACCATCGCCCATGACGACGAAGGTGTGGTATGCTTTGTTGTCCATCTTGGCTGCCAGCGCCATACCGACACCAACAGACAGGCCGTGTCCGAGTGCACCACTGTTGATTTCCACACCAGGGATGGTGACATCGGGGTGTCCGCCTAAGTGAGCGTGATAGGTACCATAGGCCTTCAGTTCCTCATCGGGAATAAACCCTTTGTCGTTCAGTACGCAGTAGAGGGCTTCAGCACAGTGACCCTTGCTCAACACGAAGCGGTCGCGGTCGGCCATCTTCGGATTCTTCGGATCAACATGCAGAATCTTGTTGTACAAGACCGTGAGCACATTCAGTACAGAAAGGTCACCGCCTGTATGTCCGGTACCTCCTTCATAGATCAGTTTCAGCAGTCGCAATCGCAACTGCTCAGCTTTTAATTTCAGTTCTTGATGTTTCATTTGATTATGTAGTTTATTTATGCTTTTGTCCATTTTAACTCCCACGAGCGAAGCGAGTTAACTCCCACTTTTACTCCCACTTTTACTCCCGAAAGTTGAGTTGTTTATTTATCCTTATTGACGAATGAAGGACTTAAAAGTCGTCACTCTTCTTTATGGCATCGCCCTCAAGCCGAAAAGACCAGCAAGGGTAAAAGATAGGAACTTTTTCACGTTGATGAAGGTTTTATGGTGCAAAGATATAAATATTTATGAATGATGAACGATGAACTATGAATTATTTACTACCTTTGCACCCAAATTACGCATTTTTCGAACTTCGTTCTCAAGGAACGCTGCATTGATCATTTTCGCATGGGTAAGAAACAGATACTTCTCGTCAACGATATGGTGGGACACAGCAAGGTGGGCATGGGAGCAATGCTGCCCGTGTTGTCCTATCTGGGGCATCCTACATTTAACCTGCCTACGGCATTGGTGTCGAATACATTGAACTATGGAAAGTTTAACATCCTGGATACCACCGATTATATCCGCGGCACACTGCCTGTATGGAAAGAGTTGGGTTTTCGTTTCGATGCTATCTGTACAGGACTGATGTTCTCTGAGGAACAGGCGAAACTGGTGGCTGGCTACTGTCAAGAGCAATCGGCCAACGGCACCATCGTCTTCGTTGATCCCATCATGGGTGATGGCGGCAACTTATATAATGGTATCACCCAGAAGCAGGTGTTGCTGATGCGCGAGATGGTGTCTGTAGCCGATCTTACCTTTCCGAATTATACGGAAGCATCCTATCTGGCGGATGTCCCGTTCTGTCAGGAAGGACTCAGTTGGGACGAAACAAAATCACTACTCGACAAACTCCATCAGATTGGCAGTAAGTCGGTGCTGATTACCAGTTGCCGTATCAACGGACAGAACAGTGTGGCTGGCTACAACCATTACAATGGTGAATACTTCCATTTGGAGTATGAAGAGATTCCCGGTCAGTTTCATGGTACCGGTGACCTGTTCTCTGCTGTACTCATCGGTCATCTGTTGGATGGCGACTCCCTGAAGCACAGCACGCGAAAGGCAATGGATACGGTCTATCAACTGATTGACCTGAACCGCGATTTGGCAGACAAAAAGCGTGGCATCCTCGTAGAAAAATTCCTGGATGTCTTGGCTTAGATAGCTATATAATCACTTCCATACCGGTTTTCTGTACCTGCATCCCCATCTTCCGGTAGAAACTTAAAGCAGAGTCGTTGCCTTCCCATACATTGAGGGTGACGTTATAACACCCGATAGACTTGGCATAATCGCGGACATACTCAAACAAAGCGGTACCAATGTGTTTGCCGCGCACCGTCTCGTCTATACAGATATCGTCTATATAGAGTGTCTTGATGTCCTGTAGCAGCCGATTGTCCTTCACCTCTGTAATCTGACAGAAAGCATGACCTAAAATACGGTTTTCTGCTTCGTAAACGAAGATGGGTTTGCTGCTGTCGTTGAGGATGGTTTCAAGTTCCTGTTCGTTGTATTTGGGTGTATTCGATTTGAACAAATCTGGACGAATACCATGATGGACCGCATCCACTTGATACAGCAATGCTATCATGCCCCTAATGTCTTCCTTGTTTGCTTTCCTTATCATACCGCAAAAGTACGGTTTATCTTTCTATTCAGCAAATTTTCCCTCGAAAATCTTGAGGTAAAATTTGCCTGTTTATGAAATGATTCGTATTTTTGCCCTCGTCATATAGACAAGTTGGAAACAATTTAAATGATTGTTAGAACCGACCCAGTGATTGATACTAATGCATAAGAAATAATATTAAGTATGGTACATGATTTATATATTTTGATGATTACTGCAGCTATAGTCAGTATTCTTTTTAAGTTGTTAAAGCAGCCAGTGGTGCTGGGTTATATCGTTGCAGGTGTCTTGGTTGGTCCGTATCTGTTTGGCGAGACCTTTGTGAATGCGGACAATGTGAAGTCATGGGGCGACATCGGTGTGCTGTTTGTCTTGTTCTGCATCGGTCTGGAGTTCCGCCTGAAGAACCTCATCAGCAGTGGCAAGGTGGCAGCAATAGGTGCGTTGACAATCATCGGGGGCATGATGCTCTTTGGCTACGCTGTGGGAAAGGATGCAGATTTCGATATGGTTAACTCCCTGTTTCTGGCGGGCATGCTTTGTATGTCGAGCACCACTATCGTGATGAAGGCCATTGACGAGGCAGGTTTAAGAAAGGAGCGTTTCGTCAAGGGAGCGACCAGCATCCTCATCGTGGAGGATGTGGTAGCTGTTGTACTGATGGTATTGCTCTCCAGTATAGCCATCCGCCATCAGTTTGAGGGTGCCGAGTTGGCCAGTAAGGTCATCGAGCTGGCCATTACGCTCGTGGCATGGTTCGTCTGCGGAATACTCATCATACCGACACTGATACGCATATTGAAAAAGCATTTGAACGACGAGACGCTTATCATCCTCGCTTTGGGTCTGTGCTTAGGTATGGTGCTGACGGCAGAGGAAGCCGGGTTCAGCAGTGCACTCGGTGCCTTCGTGATGGGGTCTATCCTTGCCGAGACAGTGGAGTCGCATCGAATCGAAAAACTGATGACGCCGCTGAAGAATGTCTTTGCCGCAATCTTCTTCATTTCTGTGGGTATGTTGATCAATCCGGCTTCATTGGCGGAATATTGGTACAGCATCCTTTGGGTCAGCTTGGTCATTATCATCGGAATGATTCTCTTTGGCACCTTGGGCTGCTGGTGGGGCGGTCAGACGTTGCGCGACTCCATGCTTACCAGCTTTTCGTTTGTTCAGATAGGTGAGTTCTCGTTCATCATCGCTTCACTGGGTACCAACTTGGATGTTCTCAAACCTGTCATCTATCCTATCATTGTGGCAGCCAGTGTGCTGACCACCTTCCTCACTCCTTATATTATGAAGGCTGCCGTGCCATGCTATACGTTCCTTTATAACCACGCTTCAGAGAGCATGCGTGCTAAGATCGACCAGCGCGAGCAGCAAGTGGCAGAAGCAGAGGCGGCAAAACCATCTGGCGACAAGAAATCATTAGCTGGTAGGGCACGCCATGCCGTCAGGAATACATTTATTACGAAGCATCTTGTCAATCTGTTTATCAAGAACATGAGTGCTCATGATGAAAATGAGGTTTGTTGATTAATTGCAAAATGGGATTTTCTGAAAGGTGCCCCCTTTCCTTGAGGAAAGAGGGATAAAAAAAGGGGTGCCGAAGCACCCCTTATTTGATTTTCTCGCCGCTTTCGCTTTGAGAGACCGTTGGTTCGATAAACTAAAAAATTTGGTTAATACTTTCTTTAATTAGGGTTTATAATCCTCCCCTAAACAGGGGAGGTTTGGAGGGGTCGTTTTCCTCCCCCCTTCAGGGGGGATTAGAGGGAGGCTATTTTTACTTTTCTTCTATTTCCACTCGCTCTTACTGCAAAGTGAACCCAGTAGTTGCCTGTTTTTACACGATGTTCGATGATGATTTCATCGAAACTTTCACCTCGCTCCTTACTAATATCTAACAGGTACGCTGCATACCGAAGTGCTTGTTCCAAGCCTGTACAACGGATATCTGCCGCACAACCAGTAAGGTGGTTTGAGGTAGCCACACCACCAACCGCTCTGTTTACGGCAACCGAACGGTAGCCGCTGTTGATGTAGATAGGTGAAGGGCTGATAGTGCCGGGTGTAGGGTATGCTCGTAGAGCCTCCAACCACCCACACAATCGTCTGAGGTTTGTTATTACTGCCTGAGTAGGAAAGTTATGATCAGCCGTTTGGACTGAGGTGGAGCACATCTCGCTGAGCGAGAAGTGTTCCGTCAATTTGATTGATTTGTCAATGTACTTGTTCATAATCTTATCTTTTTATTTGTTCTTTTTATACTTTTCGCTCTTAATAAAACTGACATCTGACATCTGAACCACATAGCCACGCTTTTTCCAAGTGCTTACCATATTACGGGTTCTTGCAGTTTCCATTCCCTGCTGTCTTCTCACGCTCTTAGCATCTTCAAGCGTAAATTTATCAGGCAGCAGCTCCAAGAGGTTTCTCGGTCCACGCTTGCCGATACGGGCATCGTCGCCGTTGATGGCTTTGGCGATGTCGTCACCGAAGAACTGCATCTTGCACCAAAGGTCGTAGTTCAAAGACCAGCGGATAAACTCTTCGATAGACTTTTCCCACTTGCAGCCGTTGGCGACAAAGAGCACACAGGCTTTCAGCCAAGCGATGACACAAGCACGGTGAGAGAGATTCCAATACACTTCGTTCTGCGAGAGTCGGGCAAACTCAGCACATTCCTGCTGAAGTTTCTGTGCAAGTTTGAAAGCCTGCGGACAATCAATCAGTCCCCTTGCAGAAGTGAGGTTGTCGATGTACGGTTTCAGCTTCTCCTCAAACGCCATATCATACTGCCCATAAACAGGCTGCTCACTACCGATTTCCTGTTCAGGAATTGTGCAGAAGTTGATACGGGAGATTGGACCGTCTGTCAGGACGTTGCGGAAGAACCGCCTACCTTTTAAGATAGTGGTACAAGCATTCCAGTTGAAGCGGCACTTGGGACGAGCCGTCACCGACTGCGTACCGACACGAGTCTGACCGTATTCCGCTCCTGGGTCAAAGGCCAAGCACATCAGTTGGAAGTGCTGTTTGCCTGTCTGACCTTTCAATTGCTCGAAGAGATCCAACTCATTGAGCTTCACATAGACAAAGTGGTCTTCGCTCTCATCCAGTCGGGTAACCAAAGCAGGCTTCGTCATATCCGAGTCGATGATTTGTATCACCAATCCTTCTGGTCGCATCAGCTTGTCTTTGTTCGCACCTTTTCGCTGACAGTCTTTCTTCCACTCAGCCTCACGCCGTTCGTTCTCCTTGTCGCGCCGTTTGATGTCCGCCATAATCTGTTCGATAGGCGCATCGATACAGCCTTTACCGGCACCCGTACCAGCCATCAGTACATTCATCAAGGTAGCTTCGTGTTCCACGTTGTCGGTGTAGTTGAAGCGCACCTTACAAAGATGTGTACCCAGAGCAGGGAAGATTGCGTTGGCGACAGCAGGCTGGTAAAGAACAGGTGTCTTCGACACCATCAGTTGTACCAGTTTCGGCAGTTTCTCAGGCATCATAGGAGGAAAAGCCCCCTCCGACTCCCCCTCAAGGGGGAGCGATCCGTCTGTTTCCCGTCCCAGTCTTCGACTTTGCGTAAAGAGATTTTCCTGATACTTCAACAACCGCTGATTGGGATTGGTGTAGTTGGCGTAGAAGTCTTCAACTAACTGTTGGATATTCTCATCCTGCCAATGCTTTGGCATCAGTTCGGCCAACACCCCGTTCATTTCCTCTTTCGTCAGCAGCTGCGTGGCACCCGACAACAGCATCTTCACGCTGGTATGCCTGCCGCCTTCCTCCAAGAAATCTGCTTCCACCAGATTCTTTTCCTTCATCACACCTTTGGCAATAAAGCGAATGCGGTCATCTGGTCGTTTGGGGGATTGGTCGTTTGGGAGATTGGTCGTTTGGTCGTTTGGGGATATTACTTCTTGCCCCTCGCTCCTTGCTTCTTGCCCCTTTTTCTCTCCCCCTCGGGGGAGACAGAGGGGGGTCTTTTCCTCCCACGGACGATAATGCTTGTTGGCCTTCTTTGCCCCAGCAGGAACTTCCTCAAGGTTCTTTTTCTCACGCTCTTTCAGACGCTTGAACTCTTCGGCAGCTTCCTCGTCAGAAAACGACTCGGTGAAGAGGGCATCATCTAACAAAGGTGTTGTTTCAGAATCAATCGGGCCGTGAAAGACAACCCGATTATTTTCCTTGTTATTTGTATCCATCTCAGTCTGCGTCAGGATAGACATTCTGACCTGACACTCCAAAATGGTTTTGCCTGACTCTCGGCGAGCAACAGCATGAACCCCATAGCTGGCTGATTCAGACACCTCAACCAGTTGCAACTCATCTTTCATGCTGAGCAGTTTCTTGATGATTTGGCGGCATTCCTCTTTGTCCTGACAGTCGATGTCGTAGAAGAAGAACGGGCTGACAGTCTTGTTACCTTTCAGCGGAGCGCCCTCAATGGTCTGACAGTTGTAGTTGAACTGTACCAAAGCACGTTTGTTGCGGTCATCACCTTTCTCGCGGTACAGATTCCAGTTGCGTGTGTTTTCGGGAGAGTTACATATCTTTATATATTCCTCTCGGTTCTTGATAGGACGGCAAATTTTCTTGCCTTTTACTAAATAGATTAGATTTACCATTATTGATTACCTCCTTTCTTTAGTCAAGCATCGTAATGATTTTCTTTGCCACTTCGTCGGCTTCCCTTACCAGCGTCCCTGCCAGTCTGAATACCTCTTCTTGCGGCAGCCGGAAGGTGAAGTAGTAGATTCCGTCCTTCCCCAACGACAGCGAGCTGTGGTCCTGTCGGAATATCGGTTTGTTCCGCTTGCGCTTCGGTTTCTCATCCATATAGATATTACCGTCTCGCATCAATTGTACTTTGAAGTCGCCCTTTACAGGCTCGATCTGAACGTCCTCGCAACACTGGAAATCCGCAGTGTGCGAACCATCATCCTTTTTCTGGATAGTAACGAAACCTTCAATTGTCAAAGGTTTCTCTTCTGTAAAATCAATTTTCTTACTCATTGTTTCTAAGTTGATTGTGAGTGAAGCATCAGGAAGGTGGCCACCTTTATGTTTCGAAACTCCCTCACTTCAACTCAGAGTGAATTTTGAACCCTCTCCTTAAATCATCTTCGTGATGTAAATCTGATTCTCGTAGCGGGTGTTACCGTTCTTATCCTGGAACGAACGCTGCTTGATGTAGCCCTGCATCACGTGTGCCACCTCTTTATTATAAGGCAGGCAGTCGCGTGCCATATCACCCGTCATCTCTGCATAGAACTCATCGAGTCCGTCCGTGAGGATAAATCCCATACTGTGGAACGTCTTCTGCGTTCCGTCCTGCGCCGTGTAGTTTCTTGCTACGTGCGCCTTCTGTTCTACAATTCTTACTAATTTTTCCATAATGATTAAATGTTTAAAGGATTAATAACTGTACTTAAATTGATCAAGTTTCTTTTCCATCTCGGTTTCATCGCCCCATCTTTTCAGGACATACTCAAAGACATTACGTGTACCTTCTTCGCCGAAGTAATGAGTCTCGTCAAGGAAGTGTACGGAAATGAGTCCCTTCCACGCAGTCATTGTTACTGGAACCCTCAAAGGAAACAATTTCAGTAAATCGTTGTTCCAGCCTGACGGCCCTCTGTCGTCGTGATTGATGTGCAATTGTCCGTGACTGAGATGGGATACCCCATCGTTGTCATACTTTGCCAACATCAAGATGATGTTTGAAGCTTTGCTCAAGGTCTTTTGTACGAGTTCCTTGATTTTCTCATCTGTCATTTTTCCCATAATGTTTAACTTGCTTGTATAAAAAGGTTTTGTTGAATAGCGATGGTGCGGTGACATTCACCTTTCAGCACCCGCTGTTTTAAGAATTCTACGCCCTTCGGAGTCCAGACCAGATAGTGTCTGACTTTCGGAGCGCCCTTGAGAGAGAAGAAGGCAAAGGTTCGCGATTCCGCCAAACCCAGTCCTTCGAGTTCCGAAGCAAGGTGCCAACTGCCGTTCTTGCGGTACTGAATACCCATGTGTTTGAGCAGCTTGTTGAACGACCCTACCTCCATTTCCCACGACTCGGCAATCTGTGTCGCTGTGATGCAGTCTGCATTCTGCTGGTTCACCATCCTGATCGTGTTACCCACGATGGCGATACCCCGTTCTACGATTTCCTCATCCGTAAGCTGACGACCTTCGGCATCGTGAGTGGGAATATACCCGCCCGTCTTCCGAATCTGCGGCAGCACCTCAGAGGTCACCCAGCGTTTGAACAGTCGTGCCTTCTCCAACTTGGAAGAAAGGATCAAGGAGTAGAGTCCCGACTCGTTGATGACAACAGCTCGTGTCTCATAGGCACTCTCCCGAATTGGGAGGGTGCCCTTATCCTCCTGATCCACATGTTGTTGAATGGCTTTTGAAGTATTTTTATACCCCAGCGCCTTTGCTACATCTTTGCCCACGAAGAAGGTTTCGCCCTTCTCGTTGGTCATTGTTCGGATTTCTCCGAACTGTTCATGATTGAAATGTTTTAAAAGCATAAAATAAAAAAATTAAGTGATTAATAATAATGTGAAAAACTGCCGTGCTTCACAGCAGGGCAGGGTTTGTAGTCCGCTGACTACGAAAAACAAAGTTCGAAGCAGTATGAAAAACACCCAATGTATCTGTTTGTATCAATAAGTCAAAGATCGCGTAAGCCGAACGCAGAGCCAAGCTTGCTTGGGCTATGCTGAGGCGCCACCGATGTTCGAGGCGTAGCCTCAGAGAACACCGTCGAGAAACTTCCGACGATGCAAAGGTAGAGAGAGATAAAAACAAAAACCCCCTACGCATATGGTACGCGTAGGGGGTACGGGTTTATTTAAGTTGTTGATTTACAAGCAGATAATCTTATTCATTTTCTCATAGAACTTGCTATATTGCTTTTGATTGAGCGCATCGTTATAGTCTCCACGCATGTTATTGCGCCGCCAGAACGACTCAAACACCTTCCATTTTTGGTGGATACCTAACAGTTCGGCTATATGGTCAGCGAGTACAGCACTCTTCGCACGTGATAGAAGAGGATGATATTGTTCGTCAAGCCAGCCTTCTTTACGGGCAGCATCCAAAAGTTTCGTTGCCTGTTTCGTTGCTAACTCCTCAGGAAGGAGGCTAGTTTCTTCGTCAGAGGTTTGGTCTTCTACATCCACCTCCGCTTTGTCCACATTCAGATAGACATTCTCGTTATTGTGAACATCTATATATGAGCCTTGCACATAAATCTTATTTCCAGCCATCATTCTTTCAGATTAAAAGTTTACCGCCTTGTTGTCGTGAATATCATTGTAGTCGCCTTCCACTTTCACATCGCCCTGAGCCTGGATGGTCAACTTCGGTTCTGCCTGCTCTTCGTCAAGCGCCTCCAGCGTTTCAGCCATATCTTTAGGCA
>Ga0326511_10000549_pt1 | contig 32767 bp, 36 predicted proteins | sample 0_2496_0518_D_FD_203701 | JGI IMG/M metagenome (GOLD analysis project Ga0326511, IMG submission 203701) | Bovine rumen microbial communities from UC Davis, California, United States - 0_2496_0518 | ecosystem: Host-associated > Mammals > Digestive system > Stomach > Rumen | place: USA...
AACGTCAGCAGCCGGACTGCCTGCCCTGCCTGCCGTGGAGCGTGGGAGCGGCTGAACGTCAGCAGCCGGCACGCCCTGCACCTCTGAGACGTGAGCACGGAGCGGCTGAAATGCTGCACAGGATCGCGGCACTACTATATATTGTGTATGGCAAGCGCAAAACACAAGATATTGTGTTATTGTTCTTTTATGGAATATTAGCGGATTAGATCAACCATACAAGAAAATCACGCCGCCAAACTGCGCGGAATAACTCAAAATAGCTCTAAAACGCCCAGAATTAACCCGTATTCAATTTTTGCGGGCTGACAATATAATTTCATTACTTAACCATAAAACGCGATACAAGCCAAATAAAACGATTTTAGAGTATATGCAAGGGTAAACCAGGCGCGGGATATGCTATAATATAATATTGTTATTATATGCAGTATGTTTGTGATAATTTGCGGCGGAATACGTGGATAAAAATGTATATTTATGCGGATATTATGAATAGATATGCAGGTTACAATTTTGTTGCAAGTGCTGTGTGATTTGTTGCAAATGCAACGTTTTTTATAGTTTTTTTGTTGCAAATGCAACGTTTTTATGTGCAAATGGACATAAATCAACCCTAATTTACCGAAAAATCTGTTACAATTCTGTAATACACTTATATTCTTTTTTTAGAATAATATCAATGAATAATGAATAAAACCCGCATTTTATTTGCATAAAACAAGTTCATAAAATGCACAAATATGAAGATACCGCCGGAAACACTCAAAAACAGGCGGGTACATTTACATAGTGTATTAGTAGGTTATTACGTCAGCAGGAGCTATGTGTCCCATTCTATCCACATTTCTTCCACTAACCAAACCCCATCCTATCCCCCTAAAATAGACATCTACCGAAAAATCAAATTTCTCAATTCAAGTCGCCAAAAATAGACGTTTTGCAATACATACCGAAACAGTTATTCCTTAATAGCTACTCCGCGAAAATAGAGGGTTTACTACCCCAAAAATTCGATTATCGAAAACTACCCATATAAACCACATCAGAACAGTAATCATAATCCCTCTATTTTAGACGGTTTCTTATCCCGCAGAATTTTGCTGATATGGTTTTTCGGATTATATTTTAACAGATAACCCGCGAAATTTGCGTGATAAACTATTCCGAATTTAAGTTAAATATAACCCGAATGTTGGTCAAAAATATACCCTACCGTCAGGTAGGGAAGGTGTACTTTATTATATACTTTAATACTAAAGATACATTAATGTATGAATAGTATATAATAAAGTGTATAATAATTAAGACTATTCTTAATTTCTATGTATTAATTTAAGACTATTCTTAATTTATATATAACATTTAAGAATAGTCTTAATTTATATATATATATATATATTATATATTAATATATACTATTTACTTTATAATGCAAAAATCCGGCGGAGTTCGCAGACTTCCCTCTGTGGCTTCTACAAAAAAAATAAAAAAATTAATGTAAATAGCAAAAAACATATTGACAAAACTTTTGCAAAGTGTTACAATGGCTATGGATTGAATAAATAAACCACCGCGAGGTGGGGCTACATTTACAAACAAAGAAAGGAGGTACTTATGATTGAACGATAGACCGCCCAAAGAATACACGAATCAAGAATGGCTATCTGATTTTGAAAACCTTAAACGAACAGTCATTCCCGCGCAAGAGGACAGAATGAGGGTAATCCCTGATACTCCCTCTTATGGTTCATACCACGGTAAAACTCAGTATCAGAATTATTGCAGCTTTATCAACAACATTTTGAGGAACATCCGGCGCGGAGAGGTTGATTACTGTTATTACATATATCAAATAGCGGATTTACTAAAATATGAGAAGGAAAGGTTAGAGGTTCAATGGTTACAGCTTGAACGCTGTTTCCGCATATCTCTAAAATAAATAGCACAAATGTTTAATATTGATATTAAGAAAAAGAACAAACTTATACCCATTGTGGTTATCTTACTAATCGCCTGTTTGGTTTTAGTCATTCTATTGTTTTCTAAATGCGGGAACGAACAGCCGGCACAAAATCTAAATCCTGATGATGCCGCTGTCACTTGGAACGGAGAACAAGAAGTACCAAGACCAACAGTTGATAATAAACCTGCCATCGCTGTTCCCGGCATAAAAGAAATGATTTTCATTGCCAACCAAAAAGAACAGAAGGTTAATCTTTATAACCCACGAGAAAACAACTGTTACTTTCAAATGAACTTGTATGCCGAGGATGAGCTTGTTTGGAAGTCGGGCAATGTTTCTCCCGGCGATGGATTTTATGATATTGAATTAACCAAGATTTTGTCACAAGGCGAACGGCAGGGTTATCTAATAATCAAATGCTACAAACAAGACGGAACGGAATTAAACTCCGCGCGGGTTAAATTCAAATTATCTGTTGTTCCGCAATAAAAGAATGGAGAGTAAATATGAAAAAAATTATTTCATTGATTATGGTTGTATGTCTTATGGCTACAATCGGTATGGCTACCGCAAGTGCTGATTCTGTAAACGGCGGTACTACTACAATTACATACAAAGAACCCGACACATATTGTGTGCTTATTCCTGAAACCATTGATATGACTTTTTACAATTATCGTTTTCAGGCGACGGATATGAACCTTGCTGAAGGCGACGAGGTATTTGTTACGATGGGCGGATTAGATGAAAACAATTATTTTCCTTTAACCCACGAGAACGGAGTTGATACCGCAAGGAAGAAAGTTTATTACGACTATGGTTCTATTCCAACGGATAGGTTAGATATGCTTCCGGCTTATTGCGTTGGTTATTTCTCGGATGAAGATACAATTTCACGAATGGGATTTATGATGATTAATGACGGAGATATGCACTTTAAGGCGGGTAATTATACTGGCACAGCAGAGTTCACGGTAGAACTCAGAGAGAGCGTTTAGTCCCGCGAGGGAGGTATGTGAGTGGAGCAAAAAAGTCCACATAAGCTCATATACAAAATAGAGAGCAAAATGTTAAAGCGGAACAAGTGGAAACTTAACCTTCCGCTCGAAACCGCGTGGAAAGAATGTCCAAGCGTTATTGTGGCTCTGAACGATAGTCAATGCCTGAGATTTATAGATGAAATCAACGGCGCGGAAAATGTAAGTGAGAAAATCTATAACTTGCAAAGAAGAATCCGCAATATCAAGAAGAAGCCCAAAAGCATTGAAAACAAACGATTGATTGGCAATTACTATAACACGTTATATCATCTTCAATTTCAACAAGATTATGTTTGTGTGGTTATGAACTCTAAAAAAGATTATGACCGCGCCAATCAAGGATTTTCAATTACATACGAAAACAATCATACAGTAAAATACCGCCGCTTGCTCGGCACAAATGGCGGTATCAAAAACTCAACTATTGTCTATGTCAATGAACTTCTATACGACAAGATAAAAAGCAAATTAGATAACGGTAGGAAAATGGATATGAAGCTTGTTCCCGCCAAGCTCGAAGCATATCAAGCTCTTATCTGTTCTGGTTCAATTCCGCTGCCTATGCCAAAAGGCTTCATTGTGGTTAAGGATTGCATAACGAAATTCAAAGAGGACGTTTATGTAATTGATGATAGCGGTGACGGAGAACCAAAACTGACATTTGAGAAAGATTATGAAATTGAACACAATGATTCTGACGGATATGGGTTAATGTCTCCCTCATACTCCCGCGAAGTAAACGGCTACCTGACAGGGTGTGAAGATACCCTGTCGGGTATGACTGTTAGATACGCTTGGACTAAAGGGATGTTATACACTATGGATTTCGTAGAGTTTGCGGAAAAAATTGCCGGCACATACGAAGTCATAGATGTTTGGGGGCACAAGCGAGATGTCCGCGAAGCGGATGTCATTCTCACGGAGTCTATGCTAAAGTTGTGGGATTCATATGACAGTTGGGAAGATTACTTTGAGAATTGTCAAAAGAACAATTATGAGTTTGCAGTAACTAAAACCACGCCTCAAGAACTTGAAAACGTAAGAGATACAAACTATCAGTTTTTGCAATCCTATCAATTTACAGATGATGAAATCAAAGAACTATGTCAGCCGACGGTCGATGAGATAAAATCTGTTATTGGTTTGGATTACAGAAAAAGTTTAGCATTTCTCGCGGGATTTAGTTTAACTGAGGATAACTGTTTTACAAAAGATACTGAGAGTTATGTTAAAGCGTTAATGATTGAACCCGATATGATTAATGACCCTTTCATTCGCAGGAAGATATACAGTATGATTCGTAAGCGGATTGAAATGGGTGAGCGCGGGGCAATTCGCATTAACGCTAATTTCGCTATGATTAGCGGAGACCCCTATGCCCTATTGCAATCTATCTTTGGTTTGGAGATTACAGGATTGCTAAAAGCGGGAGAAGTTTATCACAAATATTGGATTGATAAAGGAGCAGAGGAAATAGTTTGTTTCCGCGCTCCAATGACTTGATTGACAGGTCGCCTATATAGAAATATATAGGGCAACCCCTATTGAATTGCTGGGAAGCCCTTCGCGGGCAATCAGCAGCCAAGACCCCGACGGGTAAGGTTCAACGACTATCGAAAGCACGAACGTTGTTCGGAAGTGAGTAGAGTACACCATAAGCGATTGATGGTGGAAGCGGTAGGCATCCGCAAGGATGAAGATATAGTCTCAACTTCTTGTGAAAGCAAGAGAGGGTTATTCCCTAACAAGCCGGTAGCGCGGTTTGTTCAAGATAATGTGTCATAACAATATTCGTAAGATGAAACTTCATACAGACACAGAAACAAATTATTGGTATAAATATATAAATTCAGTCCTGATTTACAATGCGTGGGATTCCGCTTGTGAAGCTATGAACGGGGCTGACAAGGATAAACGCAAACTGTCCTTGTAAAACTTGGTGAACCGTCAAATGGCGGGTGTCGCAAATCGCGGCTAACGGTGGAACTCTAATTTAGACGATACCGTGCCAAGCCTTAATGGAAACATTTTGGAAGGTGTAACGACTACAAAATACGAGCTACGTCATTATGATATGCCTATGAATTTGATACATTTGCGGTGAAACTCCGTGGGTGGAAGTGCCAAGTAAGTGACCCAACTTAAAGAGATAGTCTAATCCCCTAATAAATATCGGGCGACCGAGGGTATCAATGGGCGACACAAATATGTGTACTGATAATCCAATAATTTTGAAAAGAACATTAAACTCTCCGACCATTATATGCTTGCAAAAGCGAGCCGAGAAAATTGCGCCGGAAGAATCGGATATAATAGAGGCAAATAAACTTGCATTTAATGATGAAATCGGAGAGGTTACAAACCGTATAACAGAAATGATAGTTCGCAGGGATAGTTTTCCTGTGGATTCGGAAGAATATAAAGAATTGTCTTATCGCATAATGTGCGGTCAGCATTATCAGCAAGTAACGATTAAATATTAGTCGCATTGCATAGTAATATGCAAATGAAAAACAAGGTGAACTTATAAATATAAGGTGTCAATCGGACGTTTAGGAATCATAGGAAATAATGATTTGCTGATTGGCTAACAGGGAAGTCTAAGTATAAAATGAGCATTTATAAAAAATATGGTATATATGGAATAAGGAATAAAATAAACGGTAAAATTTACATCGGACAAACAATGATGAGTTTTGGAGATAGATGGGATTGTCATAAAGCACAACTTCGTGGTGGTTATCACGAAAATCCACATCTTCAAAATTCTTGGAATAAATATGGCGAGGAAAATTTTGAATTTATTATTGTTTACGATTGTCAGAATCAAGAGGATAAAGATTTTGTAAATCAGTTAGAGATAGATGAAATTGCAAAATACAAATCTCTTGGTCTTGCTTACAACATTCACGATGGCGGAGAAGGTGGATTATTTTTAGGGAAACACCTTTCGGAAGAAACTAAAAGAAAAATTGGTGAAAAGAACAGGATTAATATGCTTGGGCGAAAAGCCTCGGAAGAAACCAAGAAAAAGATGTCCGATTCTCAAAAGGCGAGATATGATAAATGGACAGATGAAGATAGACGTGAATGGGGACAAAAAATATCAAAAGCGCAGTCCGGCATAAAAAAGCCAAAATTAAAGGAGATAATGAAGAATAATAAAAATGGCGCAAAATATACAATAGAACAAGTCAAAGAAATCCGTCGTTTACACGAAGAAGAAAACAAAGGATATACAGAAATATCCGAAATAATGAATATTCCAAGACCTACCGTTTATTTAATAGCTACTTATCGCAGATGGAAGGCTGCATAATTTTTATATATGATAATCCTGTGCCAAGCCGCGACAGCGATGTTGCGGAAGGTCAAACGACTAAGACATACTTTCTCAACGAGAAAATGAAGTCTGTACTATAATGGCGAAATTCCATTATAGGAAGTGCCTTGCGCGGAAATCCCTCATCATTAGATGAGCCTATGAATTTACATAGGGCGATGATATAGTCTATTCCCCTAATAAATATCGGGAAACCGAGGGTATAAAAGAGACAGAGCAAAGGGAATTATAGCAAAATCTATGCCTGAATATTGGTACTCATTGCGCGGAAATAAAATTCACGAAGAAGATACCGATGAAGTTAAGGCAAAGAAAACAATCAATGAGCAAATTGCCGCGATAAAGAAACCTTACTTTATGTGTTATGTTTACCCTAAACTTAAATCAGAGTATAACAAATATGTCAAGAACAATAATAATTCAGCAATCCGCAAATATGGTAAGTACGGAATAAGGTGCGTAGATGATATTCGCAATTATCCCGCGCAATCGTCTGAGATGTCGGATTTCGTAAAATTCTACGACAAACTCTCTCCTGTTGATTGCGGTGACTCGACAATAAATCGTATCTGTTGGTTTTTTGAGGATTCGTTTAGAGATTGCTTATCTACTATCAGCGAATATATGATTAAAATAACTCAAAAGCCGTTCGATTATACGATTTTGAAAAGTAAAACTGAATATAGCAAATCAGACTACTTAGGAATTTCAAAGATTTTCAATGATTATAAAGCCAAAACTAAAAACCATATGAAAAACTTAACCGAGCGCAAGGCTTCCTCAGAGCAGGAGTTCGCGGATTATATGATTATGATAAATCATTTTAGAAAACAGTGCTTTGAGATTTGCCCGAGCGAAGAAGAAATGTGTAACATCGTTTTGGATTTGTGTTATCAAAGTGAAAACTCAAAGAAGTTTGCTTGGGATGTGTGCGGAGATGTTATTATCAAAAATCTGTTACAGAGAAACGATAATGTAATTCACTTCCCGCAAGTAGTTTCCGGCGAGGGCGAGTTTGAATATTGCGGGCGACAGTTTGCAATGAAAGAATTGGAGGTGGATTATGGGAAAATTGACTCCGATGAGGGCAATCCGCGCCAAGTGTCTTGACTGTTGTTGCGATAGTCCGACAGAGGTAAAACTGTGCGATATTAAGACTTGCCCTTTATACCCCTATAAAAGTGGGCGTAAACCAAGAAAAGGTACTGAGGAATATAATTTCATTACCGAGGGTAGTTTTACAAAAAAATGTGCCTCTACGACCCCTCTAAATGAAAAAGAAAGCCATTTACAAGGAGGTGACGAAGAATGATTGTATTAAATGAGAAAGATTATGCTATCGAACACCTTGAAAGTGGCGATGTCGGCGAAAAACCGTTTTTCACATTATCTATGATTGCGAAGTATTATTATCATTGTTTGGGATATAAGAAAAGCAAAATCAATAAACTGCTAAATGAGTTTATGCAGAAGAATTATTTTGGCTACCAAAACGATAAACTCACTTGGGAAGAAACCATAGATAAAATTGTTAGGAATGTAAACAAGTATGAGTTGCTTGAACTCGCGGGAGTTAGTATCACGGAATCCGAGCTTGAAAAAATAGCTACACTTGATAATCCTGAAAAAGAGCGGGTTATGTTTACAATCTTATGCCTTGCCAAACTTGGGCAGTTGCGAAATCCAAATAGCGACGGCTGGGTAAATGAAAGCACAAAGGATATTTTCAAGATGGCGCGGGTTTCCTCTAAACGTTTTGACCGCGAGCTATGTATCGGAGAATTAGCCGACGATGGTTTTCTTGAATTGCCGCTGCGAAACGCAAACAATAGCGTGAGAGTAACATTCATTGATAACGAGGGCGAGCAGAAGTTATTGGTAAGTGACTTCCGCGAACTTGGATATGAGTATTTGAAATACAAGGGTGGCAATTTCATTCGATGTGCTGAGTGCGGGATTTTAACGCGCGGGAACAAGAATGGCACAAAGAGGTATTGCAAGGATTGCTCGGCGTATACTCCGCAGGAAACGAAAATTATTACTTGTGTGGATTGCGGAGAAGAATTTTCTGCAAATTCAACTTCTCGCAGAATCAGGTGCGATAAATGCTATATTGAAGAACGTAAAAGAATTGAAAGAGAGAAAAAACGCAAACAAAGGCAGCCATTATAATATAAGTTTGTCCCACCAGTTCATTTTTGGATGAACGAATAATATTTGTGCAATTTTCACAACAAAAACGCCCTATTTTAGAGGGTTTATAGGGTATTTTGTGCAATTTACACAAACGAATCCTTTTATTTATATGAGTGGGGGATAACCCACTTATACTCTCATTTCTTTATCTTTCTCTTTTCTTGATTGGCGTTGGCGCGGCAAAAGCTGCGTCGGCGCATCTTAAAACAACGCGGCTAAACACAATCATCCTTCTACATTATAAAATTATAAAAAGACTAACTATCTGCTTTTACAATTTAATCGTTGTATGAGTAGATGTAATTGATTGTGTAATTCCCGCGATTTAATAATAGTTTAATCAAATGGCGGATTAGTCAAGCGGTCAAGATACTCGGCTTTCAATCGAGTGGCGCACGGTTCAACTCCGGCATCCGCTACCATACGGGTAGGTATGCAAGTCTGGTCAAAGCAAGCAGTCTGTAAAACTGTTCCGGCGACGGTTCAAAAGTTCAAATCTTTTCCTGCCCACCATATGGCTTTATAGTTTAACTGGTTAAAATACCGCCCTGTCACGGCGGAGTTTAGGGTTCGAGTCCCCATAGAGCCGCCATATATTCTCGTGTAGCTCAGTTGGTAGAGTCCCTGACTGTTAATCAGGTTGTCGCGTGTTCGAGTCACGCCACGAGAGCCAAATATTGCGGGATAGAGCAGTGGTTAGCTCATCTGCCTCATAAGCAGAAAGTCGTGAGTTCAAATCTCACTCCCGCAACCAAATACATTCATAGTTATTTAGATAGGACAAGGATTAGCTCTCCCTTTTCATTGCCGCAACAATGGAATTACTATCTTTATAATAATTTTATCTTTTTGCGGAAAGGAAGATTTTTATGATAGGAATTTATAAATTCACAAACAAATTAACAGGAGAATCTTATATTGGTCAAAGTAGGGATATACATAAAAGATATATTCAACATAAATGTAGGCACGAAATATATTTACACGAAGATTCACCCAAAGAAGATACATACTTTCACTCAATGCTTAGACATTATGGATTTAATAATTTTGATTTTGAAGTAATCGAAGAATGTCGCATAGATGAATTGAACGATAAGGAGATATATTATATTAAAACATTCGGTACTCTTTTTTCCTAATGGATATAATATAGACAGAGGTGGGAACTTACCACATCCAAATAAATTTGATTCTTATGAAACGGTGGAAGAAGTTATTGAATTGTTGAAAACATCCACAAAATCAAACATTGAAATTGGTGAAATATATGGTGTTTCTGACCAAACAATAAGCGATATTAATAATGGAAGAACGTGGAGAAAAGATGAGTTATCATACCCAATTAGGCAAACACGCAAATTAATTAATTTTAGGAAAACAAACAACTTGGAAAAAATAACGTATTATTGTTCTGAATGTGGAAAAGAATTGAGCGGGAAATGCAAAACAGGATTATGTGCAAACTGTTGTAGAAAAATGCAGGAAAATAATAGTCCAATCCCACCCAAAGAAACACTATATGAATTATTATTAAACCAACCATTTACAAAGGTCGCTCAAATGTATAATGTTTCCGATAATGCGGTTCGTAGATGGTGTGATAAATACAATATCCCGCGACATTCATCATATTATCGAAATGCCGCTTAATACCCGCAAGGGTAATATGCTGAAATAGTATAATGGTAGTACCGTAGATTTGTAACCTACTAATCCGAGTCCGACTCTCGGTTTCAGCTCCAAACATAGCGAAAGCTAAATTTACAAAAGGTGGTTAAACCAAAATTGAAAGAAATAACAAAAAAGGAAATGGAAGCACTTATTGAAAAAGGTGTAATCCGCAATTCAACAAGAGGTTATGTTAAACAAAACGGCGACATCGTAGGATTTTATCGTACCCGCCACAGAAGATACTTAGAGGACAAATATGTAGACATAGCCAAAAAACTCACATAAGGAGCGTATATGGCTAAAAAGAAACTAAAATCAAATGGCATATTCTTCACGGGAAAAGCATCCGAGGATGTAACAGGTTCTCAGTATCTTATTAAATTCGGACATACCCAATGCTTGCTTGAATGTGGATTATTTCAATCCAATGATTACATAGAATCATATCGAGCAAATTCCGCGAAATATCAGTTCAAACCTTCGGATATTGATTTTGTGTGGCTGAATCATTTACACGTTGACCACTCAGCGGGCATCCCAAGATTAGTCCGCGAGGGTTTTCGTGGTAAAATCATAGCCACAAAAGAAACTGCGGAATTGCTAAAGCCAATGTTATTAAATTCCTGCGCGATACTCAAAGAAGAAGCGCGGATTTTATCTCGGAAATACAAACGAGATTATAAACCTTTATACGAGGAAGAAGATGTCTATAAGGCATTAGAATTAGTTGAGGTATATAACGAATATAATAAAGACTATGTTTTGAACGACAATGTAAGTTTTCAATGGTTAAGAAATTCTCATTGTCTTGGCGCGGCTCAGTTATTATTAACGCTCCGCGACAAAAATTCAACGAAAAGAGTTCTATATACATCTGACATCGGAGCATTAAAATCCAAAAATCATTATGTTACGAATACTGAAATTCCGAGCCGGCACATAGATGTTTGTCTTTTAGAGAGCACCTACGGATTGGCTAAAAGGCAGACCAAAAAGAAACGCTCATACGACATCAAATTGCTTGAGTCCGCGATAAATACAGTTATCGAGCGCAAAGGCACGGTACTTCTCCCCTGTTTCAGTTTTAGCCGCACACAAGAATTACTTACAACATTATACGAAATTTATGGCGCACAGAAGAATTTCTGTACGCCTATTTTTATTGATTCAATGTTGAGTTGTGAAATATCAAAAATGTATTCACGATTGCTTGACGGAGATAATGCTGAAAAATGGCGGGAAGTTTCTGAATGGGAGAATGTGCATTTCATTGAAGATAAAGATGAATCTAATAATGTTATTGCAAACCGTATGCCAAAGATAATTATTTCTTCTTCTGGATTTTGCACAAATGGCAGAATCGTCGGATATTTGAAAAGATATTTGCGCGACCCAAACTCAATGGTTATCTTTTCTGGTTATACAGGCGATAACCCATCTTACTTGTCTTATCGGATTAAGAATTACCGTGATAACAAGTTCATTAAGATAAATGGCGAACAAGTGCCAAACCGCGCGGATTGTATAAACCTCACGACTTTCAGTAGTCACGCAAGTTTCAACGATTTGGTGAAATACGGAAGTTCACTGAATACAAACAAATTGGTTTTGGTACACGGCGCGGCAGATGCTAAAAAGTGTTTGGCTGAGAAATTAGAAGAAGAAATATCAAAAAATGATAAAACATATCGTGTCATTCAATCCTTTAAGGGAATGATGATACATTTATAGGAGATACATTATGGTTGAGAATATTGAAGAAATGCGAGATATAGAAGAATCGTTTTCTTATGATTATAACGATAAATTCATAATGGAAGATAATCTTGACAGAAGGATTTATCTTAATGCTGAAATAAACGAAAGCGCGGTTGACGTAATTGTATATCAAATTATGCGTTGCAATCGTTTAGATAGAGATATTGACGTTGAAGATAGAGAACCGATAAGGCTGTATATAAATAGCCCCGGCGGTTCAGTAATTGATGGATTTTCACTCATTGACTGTATCAAATTATCAAAAACGCCCGTTTATACAATCAATTTGGGAATGTGTTTCTCTATGGCTTTATTAGTTTTTATGGCGGGTCATAAGAGATTTAGCTTCCCGCACAGTGAATTTCTATTGCACGACGGGCAAAGTTCAGATGCTAACAGTACAGCAAAAGTGAAAGACTATTTAGATTTTTCAATTAACCAAATTGAGAAGATGACCAAAGATTATGTTATTACACAATCCGCGATTTCGGGGGATAGCTTCGACAATAATTATCGGAGAGAATGGTATTTCCTACCCAAAGAAGGCAAAGACATTGGTGTTGTGGATTACATAGTCGGTCAAGATTGTGATATGGATGAAATTTTATAGGTTTGCGGATATTCTTTCCGCTAAACTTCAAGAAAGGTGGAAAGAGATTGTTTAGAAGATATGAGAATGAAAACGAAGAACAGTTCCTATGGAGAATAGGGCAAGCCAAAGATAAAGGTTTAATTAATTATAGTTGGGATGATATTGCCGATATTATGAATAAGGAGTTCCGCGAGGATGAATCGGAATATAAAACTTCGGCGGCATATCGTAAACCATATCAATACACTAAGAAATTATACGAGTCAGGCGTGTTTAAGGATTTTTCGCAAGAGCAGTACATCGAGGAATTAAGAGAAGCCAAGCAAGAAATTAGAAAGGCTAAACAGCAATTATTTGATGAACGCACGTCATATAATAAGTCACTCCGCGAACAAGCTCGCCGCGAATCAATGTTTGACATTGTAAAACGCGCCATTGAGGAATACCGACCAATTAGATTTGACTATCAGTCGCCAACTGCGCGGAAGGGCGACAACGACCTAATTATTCATTTAACAGACATTCATTGCGGAGTTAATATCAATTCGCCAATGAATCAGTTTAATACTGAAATCTTGAAAGAGCGTTTACAAAAATATCTCGATGAGATTATTGAAATCCAAAGAATGTATCAGTCGGAAAATGCTTACCTGATTTTGGGCGGTGACAATATTAGTGGCATCATCCACTTAAATGCGCGGATTGAAGCCAAAGAAAATATTATTACTCAAATTATGGTCGTTACCGATTTAATAAGTGACTTCATTTATGAGTTAAGTAAAGTATTTAATAAAGTTGAAGTACATACAACCGCAGGAAATCATTCACGCTCAACCGCGAGCAAGGAAGAAACCATAAAAGGTGAGAATTTTGATTTATTAGTTCCCTACATTTGCGGGAAAGACTTGAAAAACGTTGAGAATGTTGAATTTGTCAGCAATTATCTTGATTGCGATATAGCTACTTTTATGGTTAGAGGGCATATGGTTTATGCCACGCACGGTGATAAAGATACTGTCAAGAACGTGGTTTATCATATGACAAATTTTGCGCGGAAAGCTAAACTGCCGCTGCCGGATATGTGTTATTTAGGACATAGACACACAAATTCAATGGAAACCATAGACGATGTTAAGGTTATTCAAAGCGGCTGCGTTGACGGAATGGATAGTTACACGATAGACTCAAGACTCGTCGGAACACCAGAGCAAACTGTTACTGTGGTTACAGAAAAACATAGAGTAAAAGCACTATGCGATATTCCACTTGATTAAAAAGGAGAGAGAAAAATGGGAAAGAATGAGATTGTTAAACAATTAGCCGAGCGAATTGATGGAAATATCACCGAAGAAACTATGCGAAAGTATTCGGAAGTCTGCGATACGCTCGTTGACATATTTACTGATGCACTTATTGAGGAAAAGCGGATTTTGTGGAAAGGCTTTCTGAGTATGGAAGTTAGAGACCGTGCCGCGAGAAAAGCGAGAAATCCCGCGACAAATCAAATTGAACTATTTCCCGCAACAAAAGTTGTTAGGTGTAAGGTAAGCGATACAATAAAAAATATTATTGCTGAAAAGTGAGGATAAGAAAATGAAAGAAAAAACTTTTGATAGTATTATAGACCTCAGTTGCCATATGTACGATGTTGCCGAGGGCGGAAAGACCATTACCGCAGTTGTTTTTGAGGAAGGCGCGGAAGAATTGTGGCAATGGCTTAGTGATTATGATGAAACTAAAACTGGCGTTATCTTTATCCACGGAGATTATGAAAAAGAGTATTATGTTACTTTTACTAACGAATTTGTATTAAGTATTGTTCCTGTCTTTATGGATGAGGGCAAAATGCTGAGTGCAGAAACAGACATTATGTTATTTGATGGTGATGTTTCAAATAAAATTGCGCTCGGTAATAATTGCGAACAGTATGAAATCGTTTACGAAGATGACGACGATGATATATACAGCGTTCTTCTTGACGACGAAGTTTACGATTTCGATGAGGACGACGAGATTTATGATTTCTTTGAAGAAGATGACGAAGATTGCGGCGAATGTTGCGAAGATTGTTCAAACTGCGAACGCAGACTTGCAGCTCAAGCAATAGGTGCTGCTTTGGATTATTTCAGTTACATATTGAACCAATATGATAATGTAGATGATTAAATCGGAGCTGCCCGTTCGGGTGGCTCTTTTTAGTTGAAATTACAGAAATTAGTTGAGATGGAGGTGCGGCAAATATGCCGAAGCAAAACGATAAGCGAGTTTGCTGCACTTGTGGCAAACCGCTGGCACTAAATAAATACTATAAAACATATAGCGACTTATATACAGATTCTATGTTGCCGATTTGCAAGGATTGTTTCTCCCACAAATTTTGGGAATACGGAAATCTATATAAAAGTAACAAAATGGCTATGCAGAGAATGTGTATGTTATTTGATATATATTTTAATGAGGATATGTTTGATAGTTGCGATACCAACAACGAAACGGTTATTGGAAACTATTTTAGAAAACTAAATATGACACAATATCGCGGGAAAACTTTTGAGGATTCTTTGAACGATGGCATTTTTGAATTGTCGGGAGACAGGAAGAAAGTAAAAGGTAAACGTGTAGCCATCGTTGACGAATATGATAATGTACAAGAAGAAACACCCGATGAAAAGATTAACCCTAAAGATTTGGAAAAGTGGGGAGTCGGATTTGACCTTATGGATTATTCAATCCTGAACTCTCACTATAAATTCCTCAAAAATTCAAACCCGAATTGCGATAGTAACCAAGAAATATTTATTACGACGTTGTGTTATACCTATATGAAACAAATGAAATCTTTGCGGGAAGGCGATATAAAGACATATAAGGATATGTCTGAATTATACCTTAGAACGTTCAAAGAGGCGGGATTAAAAACCGTTAAGGACACTACTGAAAGCAAGGATTTTGTTACAGGAGTTTCTATTGCGACTATTGAAAAATATACTCCTTCAGAGTTTTATAAAGACCAAAAGTTATATAAAGACTTTGACGGAATCGGCGGGATAATTAAACGTTTCTTCACGCGCCCATTGAAAAACTTACAGTTCGGCACGAACGAGCAGGATGAAGAATATTCAATACAAGACGGTGATGAAGATGATTAGTACGACAAAGACCGCTAAGAAACAGACGGTAGTTACGATTGACCCGCGCGTAATGAAAAAGCTCTACGAACACGCAGATGAGAAACAGAAAGCATTATCTCAGAATTTCCCAAGCACAACGCTTTTGGGCGATGCGAATTTCTTGGGGCATTTTTTATTGTGGGTAACTTTTTGGCGGAGAAATCTGCATAGGTTTGCTACTGACTATCTCGGATTATCACTAAAGTTGTATCAGGTGATAATGCTTTACTTGATGGGGATTAATAATACATTTGTTTGTATCGCAAGCCGCGCAAGTGCTAAATCATTTGTTATTGCGATTTACGCTTGTTGTAAGGCTATTCTTTATCCTCAGTCAAGTATTGTGCTTTGTTCGGGAACGAAAGGACAAGCAAAACTTTTAGTATCTGAAAAGATTGAAAAAGAGTTGTGTTCGTGGTCGCCGGTATTGAAACGCGAAATTAAGAAGATAAAAACAAACAGTAATGATGTTGAAGTTATCTTCCATAACGGTAGTAAAATAACGGTTTGTGCTGCCAATGACAATGCACGCGGACTGAGAGCTACCGATATAGTGAGAGAGGAATGTCGTCAAATTCCAAAATGGATTGATGATAGCGTTCTTTCTCCTTTCAAATTCATTAGACCTACACCTTATTTATCTACGCCATTTTATTCAAAAGTAGTTGAGTTGCAAGAGGATGCAACAGATATATATATTAGTTCGAGTTATTTTGATAATAATAGCGAAGATACTTGGATGTGGAAGGTAGTTGACCAAGCATTTGCTGAAATGCTTAATGATAAACCATCTTGTTTGCTTGCTTTCGATGAAACTATTGCTTTATATTTTGGAATTAAAAAGCGAGAGGATTTATTAAAAGAAAAAGTTAAACAAGACAGAATGACTTGGTTGTTAGAGTTTAAGAACTGTCGCCTCAAGGAAAATCAGGCGGCATTTTTCACGAGAAAAATGTTGACACAAAATCAAGTCAATAAACAGGTATTCTATCCTCGCACCACATTTGATTTTAGGAATGGAAAAAGAAATCCATATGATATTCCAAAACAAAAGGGCGAGATTAGGATAGTTGCTTGTGATATGGCTTTCATACAAAAAAAAGGTAATGATAATTCTGTGTTTGTTTGTATGAGGTTATTACCAGAAACCAAACGTTATGAAAGAACTGATATGGCTGATTTAGAAATTAGTAGCGGATATAGGCGAATTGTTCCTTATATTGAATCGGTTCAGGGTGGCGATATAACTATGCAAGCCATTAGAATTAGACAATTATATGAAGATTTTCACGCTGATTTCGTGTGCCTTGATACGAGAAATGCTGGTAGAAATGCCGCTTAATATGGAAACATATTATGTAACAAGTGCGGAAGAAAACTGGGAGGCTGAAATGCTAATCAGAGTGGAAGGCTACATTAAAAAAGTAGTCACACGCAACGCATAGAGAGTAAAACTGTAATTCAGAATATAATCTCTCCACGAGTCCGCACAACCTAATATTATAAAGAGATTTGTTGGATAGACACCAACCACTCTTTTTGTTTATGGACGAGTTTATCTCGTCCATTTTTATTAAACGAAAGGAGTAATTTTATGTTATTGAGTAAGACTGTAAAACAACATTGGAACTCTAAAAATAGAGACAGATATGTTGAACTTGGCTATACTTTTACAAAAATGAAAGACGAATTTGAAATAAGCGTCAATGATTTACCCGATTATAGTAGGGTAAAAGTTGAAGTGAAATGTGATTATTGTGGAGAAATAATTACTAAACAATGGATTAATTATGTCAGTGAAACAAAAAGAAATATCGTACATAAAGATGCTTGCCAAAAATGCAAGGATATAAAATATAATGATATAATGCTCAAAAAATATGGGACAAATACTTCATTCAAAGTTGATGAAATTAAAGATAAGATTAAGAAAACAAACTTAGAAATATATGGTTATGAGAACCCTTCTTCGAGTGAAATAGTGCGAAAAAAAGTTGCTCAAACAAATATAAAAAGATACGGCGGAATTGCGCCAACCTGTTCTAAAGAGGTTATGAAAAAAATACAAAGTACTTGTTTGAAAAAATATGGCGTTAAAAGTCCGTTAGCAATTTGGGATAGAAAGGGCAAAAATAATCCAAATTGGAAGGGTGGCATTTGGACTGTTGGTAGAACATCTATGGAATGTCGCAACTGGAAAAAATCTGTATATAAAAAAGATAATTATACTTGTCAACGTTGTGGCGCAAGAAACGGTAATGGTAAACGAATTATCTTAAATGCACATCACATTTTTAATTGGCGAGATTATGAAGATTTAAGATATGATATTGATAATGGCATCACATTGTGCGATGTGTGTCATAGAGAGTTTCACAAAAAATATGGTAAAAGAAATAATAATAAAAATCAAATAGAAGAATTTCTTTGTAATAATGGTTAAAAGATATGCTGAACTAATTGGAAAATTAACAATTAGAATTGTCGAATAAAAAGTCGGCAAGATAACAAATTTGATTGCAGTTTATGATTCATTGGCAAGAGTAATGTATGACGAGGAAAGAAATGTTGAATATCCTCCATTATCTTGTATGAACGATGAAAATATTGCTAATCGTATTAAGGCAGAGGGTGCTATTCCCTGTATTTATGCTATAAATGCTACACAAAAATTAAATAGTGATATTGCTATGGATTTTCGTAGAGTATTAGAACAACGCTTTATTGAATTTCTTATTCCTTATGAAATAGCTAAAGAGGAAATATTATCACAGAACAAGGATTATCTTAGCGCACCAGACGGAGTAACACAGGTGTTTTATGAAAGACCCTTTTTGGAAACACAAGTTTTAATAAATGAGTGTGCTGAATTAACCTATGAGAAGAAAGATACGGGTGTCATAATATTGCGTGAAAATTCAAACGCACACAAAGACCATTTTAGTTCTTGTAGCTATTCGTCTTTTATGGCAACTCTATTAGAGAAAGATTTATTCTCAGATTTACAAGAATATGAAGTAAGAGTATTTGTCGATTAAGGAGAAAAAAAATATGGACAAAAAATTTCAATTATATTCACCGTGGGTGATTTACTATAAAAAGTTACAAATATTATTCGGGCAGGACAAAGACATCAAAATGGATTTCGACAATGATACGCTGACCGTCAAAATGTATATCAACAGTCAGGACAAGTATGAGGCTTTATCCCAGCTCTTGCCCGCCGAAAAGCAACTTGGCAATGTAACGCTGAAAATTCAGCTTATTCCCGCCAATCTCAATGCTTCAAAAGTTGACTTGCTCAGAAAAGCATTTAATGGCAATCCAATCGTAACGGATATTATTTCAATATCCCGCGACGTTCTTGAAACCACAAACGATTTCAACTATGTTGTTTTTAAGAAAGAGGTCGTGCAATACCACGATGATTCTTTAGGCGACCCGCACGGGAATTGTTCAACTCTTTATCAAGAGATTGCCAAAGAAGTATTCGAGGATTGCGGCGGAATTTATTTCTGCACAGACCAATTCGAGTAATAAAAAGAAAGGAGGGCGGCAATGTCAAAGAAGAAAAATTATAAACCACAAAAATCTGTTGAAACAAATAGCGCGGTACAGACAACCGCCCCGACAGCAGAGTTTAATTCATATTATGCAACTCAAACTTTATCCCATTATTTTGGTTTAGATATTTTGAGTTTGTATAAGCCGGAAGAACTTGCGGCAATGGCTCGTGACCCGATGAACCACAACAGAGAACTTCGTGAAATCTCGCGGATGTTATATGACACAAATGCTACATACACTCATACCGTGGATTATCTTGTTGCTATGTTGACTTTGGATAAAGTTGTGGTGACGAGCGGAAGAAGTAAAACACTGAAAAAAAAGAATAGAGAAGCCGCGACTTCTGTATTGAAAATGATTAAAGATAAGGAATTTATCAGAGACGCTTTATGGCGCGGAATGGTTGATGGAATAGCATTTTACTATTTTGAAACTTCAACCCGCCCGATAAGCAATCAAAAGTTCTATAACGACTTTGATATTTCTTCTATTGTTGAAATCAATGATGCAGAGGTAAAAGCCTCTATTATTCCCTTGCCGACGGATTATACAAGGATTATACATAGACGAAACAATTACTATCAAGTTGCTTTCAATTTGGATTATTTTACGATTAACTCAACTGAACCCGTTGAAAGAAAATTAAGGAAGTTTCCGAAAGAAATCCGCGATGCTTATTATGAAAGACAAAAGCAAGGATTAAAGGAAAGCGGTAATTGGGTTGCATTGAATGTGAATAATACTATTGTTCATAAAATTCGTAGCGAAATGAGTGAACCATATGGCAGACCTCTTGTTATGGCGGCAATCAATGACATCTTGTATAACGATTACTTTACTTCTACAAAGCGCGGAGTGCTTGATGAAATAAACAATCAGGTTATCTATCAGACGTTCCCCGAAGGAAAAGAAAAGGGTACAAGCGCATTAACTACTACTCAACAAGAAAATCAGCATAGAACCGTTAAAAATGCTATTTTAACAAAGCAAAATAAAAGTGGCAAAACATTTATCTCAGTAGCCGCTGGAACAAAAATAAATTCACTCGATACAAACAATACAGATATTTTTGACAGTAAAAATGAAGAAAATCTTAATGACAAGATAGCTCTCGGACTTGGTATCGCGGGAGCTTTATTAAATGGTGTCGGAAGTGGTAGCTATGCCGCGCAAGAGCAAAACCTTGAATTGATTACAAGGCAAGTTTGCCAATGGGTTGAACAAATAGCCAATGAATTGAATAAATGTATTGCTGAAAATATTATTAAAGATAGAAATAATAAAGCAGAAGTGAACTATTTGCCTATTACTTGTGTAAACCAAAAGCAAAAAGTTGCTGATTTTAAGGATTTATATTTGCAGGGCAATGGTTCAATAACCGCTTGGGCGGCGGCTTGCGGATTATCAGAAGAAGTATTTACGGCATTGTTAGACCACGAAAAAGAAGAAAAATTTGCGGAAAAATATCCTCCGCACCAAACAAGTTTTACTTTGTCTAAGCAAGATGCGGATAAAAAGGCGGGTAGACCCGAAACTGATAATCCTACTGAAAATACAGTTAAATCAAAAGGTAATAATGGCAATAGTATGCCATCACCTTCAGATAACAAGTAATGCACTCATTGGGTGCATTTTTTAGTTGATAAAAGGCGATTGCCTTTTTCATATATACAAAATTCCAAAGAAAGGCGGTGAAATGAATGAAAACATTTGAGATTTTTAGTGAATCCAAAAAGAAAGGTCAAAATGGTCGGCGCAAATTCAAACTCGTGTTGTATAAGATTCAGCCCGATAGCTGCATTGACGTAGAAAATGAAGTAGGTACTGAGTATAACCTAAATGGTATCACTTGGATAAGAGAATATTGCGAACAAGCATTAGGCAGCATTGAGGGTATGTTTCTGCGTTGTGAGTTTTTAGACGAGGATAGAACTGAAATTTGCGGACACGGAATGACTGAAATCGAAGATGGAGTACCTATCTTTGAAAACGCGACCACAATCGGTAGATTCACCAAAGGTTATATCCAAGAAATTGAAGATGAAAACGGTGAAACGATTTTGGCTTGTATCGGCGAAGGAGAGATAGATTCCAGTTGTTATAAGAATTTCTGTGACAAACTTGACGAAGATATTGCGCAAGGCATTTATCCACAGGGCAGCGTGGAAATTATGCGGGCGGAAGATGAGGACAGAATTGTTTATAAGTATGGTTACAAAGATTTAGGAAGAATCCCGATGAAATTCATTCACAGTGGATATGCGCTAATTGGCATAAAACCAAGTGATTCCGCGGCTAAGTTATTGGAATTAAATTCACAAAACAAGGAGGAAACGACTATGACCGAAGCTGAAATTAAAGCTCTTGTCGAGCAGACCGTTTCTGCATATACAAATGCAGAGGTTGAAATCAACCAATGCAAAGAAGATTGCGATAAAAAGGTTGCTGATGCTAATGCCGCTACTGATGCTGCTATCGTTGAAAAGAACGAACTGCAAGCCACTGTTGACGAGTTACACGCAGCTATCGAAAAGTGGGAATCTGATTACAAAGAGCTGAATCAGAAGTATTCTGAACTTTGGGCTGCCAAAGAAGCTCTTGATAAGGCTCTTGGTGAGGCAAAGGCTAAGGAGCTTATCGGCGAAATGAACGCTGCGATTGCTAAGTTCTCTGACACAGAGAAAGAATATGCAAAGGCTGAAATCGAAGCGTTTACTGCTGACCCCGAAAACGTTGAAATCAATTCCGTTGTTAGCAAGATTTACGAGGGCATTGGTAAAACCGCGAAGGCAGAAACCGAGAAAAAGGTTGCCGAACAGAACGCGGCTAAAACACAAGTTGAGGACATTTTTGCCGCAGTAGAAGTTAATGCTCCTGCTGTTGAGGAAGATGTCGATATTTTTGCTTAATTTACAAATAGAAAGGAAGATGACAAATGATTAAATTTGCAACTTTGGGTGCAGGCATTGCCGCAAAGAATGACCCTACTATCACTTCTAATAGTGCAGTAGCAAATTATACTTTCCTTACTTACGAAGGAACTCTTTATCTGATTATGAACATTGTCAACGGCGATGATTCTTATGTTGATGATATTACTATTCCCGCCGGAGAACATCTAAGAGGCATTGATGTAAAGAGCATTGAGGGCTTGAAACTGATTGTTGATGGCAAACATATTACTTATGCTTCTGGCAAAACCATTGCCGATGTTGTTAAAGATACCATTCTTACTGTTGGTAATGATGGCAAGTTGGCTGTTGCACAGGCTGCTCCCGAAAGCGGTGTATATTTCAAGGTTACAAAGGCTGGAGTAAAACTAACCGAGGCTGCTGTTGAAGTCAAGGTTTGCGTAGCCTAATTAAAATTCTAAAGAAAGGAAGATGTGACTTATGTTTAATACTACTATTGAACTTAACAATGCGCGTAAAGACGCTAACTATATTACAAATAACAACCTTCACGCTCATTCTGCTGTTGTAGAAGTTTTCTCTGCTATGGTAAATGGTGAGGAAGTTGGTAAGTTCGGTGCAAAAGCAGACAAGGCTGTTGCTTATATTAAGAAACTTGGTGAAAAGGCTGAGTACGGCGATTCTGCCGCAGTTGCAGAGCTGAACACCATTAGACGTTATGTTATTGAGTCACCTGTTTTGCAGGAAATCAAACTTCTTGGTATTTTTGGTTCTTTTGAGCAGGTTGGTTTCGATGAGTCTATCGAGCGTGAAGTCTACAAGCACGTTGGTGAGTTCTCTCGTATGCAGGCTAATAACGGCGACGTTACTTTCCCCGCTATCACAAGAGAGAAATATCCTGTTGGCACAAAGACTGTATCTGGCGGTTATGCCGTAGATTATCGCAGAGTTGCACTTGGCGATATGACTAAGGAAAATGAAGGTCTTGCAATGGTAAGAACCGATATTTATAACCGTGCTATGAGATACATTATGGTTACTATTTATAATGCAATCAAGAACGCTACTGGCGTTAAGTATTGGTTTGAGGGTACAACTGGTTTGACAAAGCAGGGTGCTGACGATGTTATTACTAAGGTTCGCAGAAACGGCAAACCTACTGTAATCGGTGATTACTCTGTTCTTGCTCAGTTTACTCCCTGGGCTGGCTATGTAGGCTCTATCGCTTCTAATACCATTACTGGTATGTCACAGAAGGTTATGGACGAAATTGCTTCTCGCGGTTTGCTGGCTACATACAATGGTGCAAATCTCGTTGAGATTCCCAATCCTTACAACGAGTATGAAATGAACGCTGATGGTAGCAACTTTGCTACTCTGCTTCCTGCTGGTCTTGCTTATGTTCTGCCCACTGGCGGAAAGTCACCTATCAAAACTTGGGTTCGCGGTGGCTTAACTTCTATGACTGGTGACGATGTTAAGAGCGGTCAGCACATTGTTAGATTCGACCTCGAAGTAGCGTGCGATTGCGCAAAGGGTAAGGAACATCAAATTGGTGTTCTTTATGACCAAGCTATCGGTGGTTTAGCATAATAATATTGAATTAGTATAAAGTTTGTAGGATAGACACTTACCACTTTATAGATATTTTGGCAGGTGCTCTTTTATTGGAGCGCCTGTCTTTTATATTGAGGTGAGATTATGTCGGCAAAGAAAACACAAGAACAATTTGAAAAAGAAATGGAACAGTTACATCCAAATTTAACTGTTATTGGCGAATATACAACGGCACGAAACCCGATAGAGGTTAGGTGTAACATTCATAATTATCATTATTCTGTTGTTGCTGGAACTTTATTGGGAAATAAATATGGCTGTAAACTTTGTGCAAGAGAACATTGGGGATTAAAACAGAAAAAGTATCAAAACAATGATGATTTTATTAATGATATGAATAAAGCTAATCCAAATGTTGTTGTTTTAGAAGATTATAAGGATGCGAGAACAAGAATAGAAGTTCGCTGCAAAGTGTGTGGTAATGAATGGAAGTCAGACCCATATAGTCTTTTGAAAGGTAGCGGTTGCAAAAAATGCGCTATGAAGTATGTGCAAAACTTGAAAATAAAATCGCACGAAGAATTTTTGGATGACTTTAAGAAAAGAAATAAAAACTATGATAAAATCAAAGTTCTTACTAAATACCAAAAATATGAATTGCCAATAACTTGTGAATGTTTAGAGTGTCATAATGTTTGGGAAACTACACCACACTATTTATGTGGAGATGGTAGCGGATGTCCACTTTGTAAATTATCTAAGGGTGAAGGAAGAATACGAAGATTTTTTGTAGATAATAATATTTCATATATTTCTCAAAAAACATTCGACGGATTACTTGGATGTGGCGGAAAACCACTTCGTTTTGATTTTTATTTACCTAATTATAATTTATTACTTGAATATCAAGGGCAATTCCACGATAACACTGTTTCATACCAAACCAAAGAGCGTTATGAGCGATTAAAAGAACACGATAAACGAAAAAAGATATTTGCCAAAGAAAATGGTTATGAACTGTTTGAAATATGGTATCAAGATTACGACAATATCGAAACTATCCTGCAAGAAAAATTGTTAGGAGATAAGTCCGATGGAAAACAATGTTAATTTTTATTGTTACTCTTTAAGACTTTTTCATTTTCTTTCCGCCTTTTCAGAAAAATGTTATGCGTCAAAAATTAATAAACTAAGTAATACGCGATATTGGATATTCCGAAAAGGAGAAAGGTTGGATAAGTTAATTGCCTTATATAACGAGGTAAAACATAGATATTAGTTGGAAACATAAAATAAAGCATCCATTTGATTGGGTGATAATTGAAACGAGGGATTGAAAATGGCAGAAACAAAAGCCAAAAGAACAGCAACCAAAAAGGTTGAAGAAGATATAGATTCGGTAGTTGATTTTACCGATGAAGAATTAGAAAAGCGTGTTACGATTCGCAATATTACCGATTGGGATTTAGGAATTATTTTGCAAAATGAGAATGGTGAAAAGAAACTGACAAGAAATGGTACTTTGAGATTATCACGTAGCGAAATAATGGCTCAGATTAATATTGGAAATAAAGCGATTGCCGGAGTTGATGGCAAAGGCACTCACGCTTGTATCTATATTGAGGATGCCCCAACTCGTCGTTGGCTTGGTTTTGAAACTAAAGATTGTCCTCAAAAGATTTTCACAGATGACGTTGCAAAGAAATTGTTTGCAATGTCACAATCGGAATTTGAAACAAAATTACCGAAGTATATTGCTACTCGTGCAGAGGGATTTGCATTGAGGGATGCTATTAAGCGATTGAAGTTTAATGATTATAGAAAAATGCGTGCTGTCGCAAATCGCATTGGTGTCCCGCTTGAAGAATTTCTTTCTGACGAGGATTAAAACCAAGAAGGAAGGTGCTTGTGAATGAATACTACCGCAAGTGAAGTTTTTGACAGCTTTGAGAGTTCATTCAAAGATAAAGTTGTCATTCCCGAAGCCCTTGAACTCGTGTGGTTAAAGAAAGCGGTTGGTAGATATTCAATCGAACTTTCCCCTATTAACTTTGATTCAGATGTAATGGAATTTGACAGAGAACTCGACCAATATTCCATTGATACATTAGCTGCCTTTATGAAACAAAGTTATCAGGAACGTGAGGTTTCGAGGATAAATAAGCAGGTTTCCATAACTGGCAAAGATTTAAGTATAACTATGGGTCAAGGCGGAAAAGCCGCTGCCAAAGAGGAATTGGATTATTGCGATTCTCAAAGTGAACAGATGATTGCTAACCAAAAGCCTACTGCTTACAATTAGGTGGTGGTTTAATGGCGCAAGAATGGTATTTAATGAACACTAATCACGATACAGTTAGTGGTTTTGAAACAGATGATTTTGAGAATTTTGCAAGAGATGGTTTTGAAGAATTATTGCAATCCGCAATGGCTTCAAGCGTGGAAATATGTAATTATGATTTATCTGTGCGCGTACCTCAAAGAGTAATTATGAATGGTAGAGTACAAGATACAAAATTAAACAGTTTATCAAGGCAAATGTTAGCGCCAATCGGCACTTGCAGAGCAGGACAATATGTTTATTACAAAGATAGATATTGGCTTATAGTTGGTCTTGTTGATGATAACGGTATTTATGAAAAAGCCGTGTTATCATTATGCAATTATTTACTTTCTTGGTTAAATGATAAAGGTGAAGTTGTTCAAAGATGGATTAATGCTTCATCCGCTTCACAATACAATAATGGTGAAAATGGCAATCAATACGTGACTATTCGTAGCGACCAGTTAATTGTTCTTATGCCGGACGATGATGAATGTCTATTAATTCCACATAGAAAACGGTTTATCATTGATATGCGTTGTAAATTATATGAACGCGATTTTTCTGATGATGTAACTGTCGATACTTCAAAACCAGTAATCACTTATTACTTTACTCGTACTGACAACGTACTTTATAACTATCAAAATAGCGGTCACTCTGAATATATGTGCACACAAGAAGAACAACATGAAACAGATGGATATTATGTTGTAAATGGAAAAGGTTATTGGCTGTGTGATGTGCCAAAACAAAATAATATTCCAACTCAGTTATCATGTGAAATTGTGTGTGACGAACCAATTATTTGCAATGGACTTGAACCAAGTGTCTTTATGGCGAAATTCTATGATTCAGAGGGCAAAGAAATATGGGTAAGTCCGCAATGGGATATTGAGTGTGATTTTAAGGAAAAACTAAATATTGAATACGTTGATAATTCAATCAGAATTTCTGCCGATAATGAGAAATTAAGCAATAAATCGTTTGAGTTATCATTATACGCATTTGGTTATGAAACCACCAAGCTAAAAGTTACAATTAAAGACTATTTATAATGGAGTAGCGATATGAAACAAAATAAAAAGGATATATTTGAACTCGGTAAATTCAAAGCAAAAATACACGCTGCTCTTTACAAAAGTGACAATATTAAGGAATTGCTATTAGGTGATGTTTCTGGCAAAGCGCCAACTGAATTGCGAAAATTATTCAAAGAGCACGTTAAATCTCATTTGTTTGTTGATGAAGTTATTACCGAAACTGAATCTTATATTTTTTATGATGTAACCTTACCATCTTTTAGCGAAACTACAAAGATGTGTCAAGTTCAATTATATGTGGTATGCCATAGGGATATTCTTGACGATTATTCCAAAGAGGGGTTTTATGGCAACCGCGCAGATATTCTTACTGAAATGGTGGAAAATGCTTTACTATATGATGAAGAAGTTGCAAAGAGTTTTGGAATAGGAAATTTAGAATTATCTCACATTGGAATTTACAATGGAAGAAATGTTTATGGTCATGTTCTGCAATTTAATGTGCCGAACTTTAGGTAAATTATGTTATTGGATTATGGAACATTACTGTCGGAAGAACCTATTCGTTTCCCTATTGGCTCAATTAAGCCGCCAACTATAGGTGATATAAAAAAAATTACATTTGCAAAATTCCAATTATATGAAATGTATCTGCAAATAACCCCAAAAGATTTTTTTACAAATTCCAAAAATTCAGAAATAAAACAACTATGGGAATCTTTGCCGGATGAAGAAAAAGAAAAAATGACATTATTTAATTTGATATTGTCAGACGCTTCTTTGCAAAACATTTACATAGAGGTATTTAATTTCTTTTTTGTTGAAGATGTTTCATTTGAAGATAATATGTTTACTATCTATGATAATGGCGAATTAGTTGGTGCAATTCGAGAAGGAATATTTACTTCTATCATTGAAGTTATACAACAGATTTGCGGAGTTTATGAAAAAAAAGAAAGTGATTTTCGAGAGATTCCATTGAAAAACACGAAAACAGCCAAAAATATTTTTGAAAAACTTCTTAAAGGCAGAAAGAAATTTAAGAAGAATAAAGAAAAGGAAATGGCTAAAAAAGGAAATGCTAAAAACTGGACGTTACCAAATATCTATTCGGCTGTAGCAAATGCACATCCATCATTGAATTATTCAAATATGAATAATATAACAGTTTATCAATTGATTGATTCTTTTCAAAGGACTGTTGTTAATAAGAAATTTGAGATGGCAGCCCACAGTGTTTCGGTATGGGGTGACGAGAAGAAACAATTCGATGACAGTTTATGGTATAAAAATATTTATGACAAAGATGACCTATTCGATGAATAAGTTATCTTTTTTTATTTTATAAAAGGAGTTGAAAATTATGGCAAATGCTTATAAGGCTAATCGTCAGGTTTGCGACGTTGATATTCGTGTGCTTAAAACACTCGCTCCATTCTTAAACTTTGAGTATGCGAACGTAACTGCTGTTAATATTTCATCTGATTCAGTTTATGCTATGGCTAAAGGTTCAAAGAAAGTTCCTTTTGCTAACCCAATCGAGGGTACTATGAGCATTGAGGCGCAAGTTATTCCATTTGAGTTCTATGCTATGATGACTGATGGACAGATTAAAACAACTGGCGCATATGCAGATAAAGTTACTGTTAAGGCGACACAAGCAGGTAGCGTTTCATTTGAGCTTGAAAATGGTACTGTAGTTGCCGGCTCTGTATTTGTTTATCCAAAGGGAGAGTTTGGTAAGGCTTCAAGCGCTATTACTGGCACATTTGCAACATCTGGCAGTGGAACAGTTACTAATACATTCACAGAAACAGTTGCAGATGGCGCAACAGGTGTAATTACTGCTGATTCTGAATATGAGATTGGTTTCATTCGTCAGCGCGACGACGTAAAGAGAGTTTCATTCAATAGCAAAAATCTTCCTGCTGAGTACAGAATTACTTACAAGACTTTGGACAAAGACGAAGATGGTGACTACACCGGCTTTATCGTAACTGCTTACAAGGCAGCTATCCAAAGAAGTCTTGAATTATCCTTTAGTTCCGAGGGCGACCCCGCAACAATCAAACTTACGTCAATGAAGGCGTACCTACACAGAAATGTGTTTGAATATTATCTATTGAACTGCTGAAAATCCCTAAAGCTATACTAACCACAACGTAATGATGAAATAAGCATAAGCGTGATGGTTACGAAAGTAGAAAAAATAGTATAGATGGTGCATGGTGAAATAAAAGCATTACAAATTGTAATGTCCTAAACATTATAATAATGGGAAACCAGCAACTAAGTCCCGAATAGGGAAAAGCTCAACGACTATCGAAAACTATATATACAGATATGGTGAGTAGAGTACACCACAAGCGATTGGTGGTGGAAGTGGTAGAATCCGAAAGGAATTGATATAGTCTGCACTTCTGATGAAAGTCAGAGAAGCGGTTCGTCCGCTGGGAATATGTAGCGAATATTCTTGAACATATTGGTTGATTTGTTAGAGGACAAAGATGGTAATTCTCTTGATATTATTGAGTTGCCTGATGGTGAGCAATATTAATCACTGTTTCAAGGTGATATAAATGATTATAAAATGTAAAGTTGAATTAAACAACGACCTCGTTACTGTTATTAACTATGACGGTAATTTAGTTCAAATCCCGTCCATTCAAAACAAAGACGCAAAATTCGTCAATGTTTGGCTTAATGACGGTCATTATAAGGTTGTGCCGGACGATTTTGTTGAACCCGCGAAAGAGATAACTCCTGATACGGTTAAAACAGAAAAACCCGTTAAGAAAACAAAGAAGAAAACAACACATAAGGACTAACGAGGTTGTATAGTATTTAGGCACAATAGGGATTACTTTATAACCAACGTTATACTGTAATCCCTTTATTTTTGCGCCATGAAAGGATAGAAAAATGAGGAAATTTAGTACATTAGAAGAAGTATTTGAATATTACGGGCGAGGAAATCTTGTGGCAGTAGGCAACATAAAACAAATAATTCATTACACAACAAATGGTTGTCAACCTGAGTTTGTTTTTGAAAGTGAAGTAGATAAAGGTAAGATTACGGCTTGGTTTCACAAAGAAAAAACAAGAGAAGTTTATAAATCGTGGATGAATAATCGCCCTACAAAATAAAAGATATTTTTTGTTGTCTTACGGAAGGAGTGAGTTTATGGCTTCTGTGGGCAAAATTTTTGAGCGGAATTTTTCTAATTCTGTTCCAGACTATGCTTTACTATATCGTTTACCAGATGCTGCACAGTCTTTTGGAGGTAATAATAATCTAAGATTCAGTAACAAAAATCCGTTCGACTTCCTGATTTGGGATTCAAAGGTAAAGATATTATATGCTCTCGAATTGAAATCGGTAGCGGGAAAGTCAATAAGTTTCGAAAGAACCAAAGAAGAAAAGGGAGAGATACATTTTCATCAAATAGAAGGTTTGAATAAGTGGGATAAATATGACGGAACAATTTGCGGATTTATTATTGAGTTCCGTGAGTTGGAGAAAACTATTTTTCTCAATATACAAGAAATGAATATGCTTATGAAAGTTATTCAAAAAAAGAGTTTTAATTTTACTGACTTAGATAAATATAAGATTCAATATTTTATTATCCCACAAAAAAAGTTAAAGGTAAATTATAAATATGATATTCATTATATGCTAACACACTTTGTTGAGTTGGCTTTTAATATCGAGAGAAAGGAAGAAGTAAATGTTCAAGATTAATGATAATTTAGATATTGTTGCATACGGCGCGGCAGTCCGTGAAATTGCAGATAATTTTTTTGACGGTGATGGTAATTATGCTCCGCATATTGGCAAAGCGGGCGCAATGGTTGTTTTTTACAACTATTTTGTAGCAGAAAGTAAGTTCTCTGAAATGACATCAGAAGAATTTACAACCGATTTATTTTTCTCTGATGAAGAATTTTTGAGTGAGTATAACAAGGCAATTAAAGATTGCGCGGAAGTTAGATTCAATTTTGGCAATGCTTATAAAGATGCTATTGATATTGTAAACACACGAAAAACATCTATCGGCAGAGCTGTTGAACAATTTGAAAAGGCAATTGTAAATCTTGCGGCGAAGGTTTCCCCTATTTTTTCAGAAGAAACCATAGACAAAATCGCAAAAATTTCTGATGATGTCGCAAAAGGTGATTTGAGTGCGGAATCTGTAATAAAAGCAATCGGAAACAGGTGATTGTATGCCACAAGCGCGGAATATGAAACAATTAAATGATATGCTAATGCGTTCATTAAAAAACGCTATGAAAGCTACATCAAAAAAAGCCGAAGCCGATATGTATGACGCAACTGGTTGGTTTTATGGTGGTGGCGACCCAAGATATGAACCTACAGTTTATGAGCGGACAGGAGCATTGGGCGATACTCCGCGAGTCACTGAAAACAATGTTAATCAATATGCTAATGGCGGAGAAGTAAGTTTTACTGCTTATTTAGATAATACTCATGTTTATACTACAGGTGATAATCCTGATATGCAAAAAGTATTAGAGCTTGCAAATGACGGAACACAATGGATTACCGCAAATGGCAAAAATGCAAGATTGGCTGTTGGTCGCAGAGAATTTTGGGAACGCGCGGAAGAAAATATAGAGAAAGATTTTGAAGAAACGTTGAGTAAAACTTTCAAGCCAGTATGAAGGAAGTGATAAATATGGCTAAGAAAGGAAGGTCAACTGTTTATAACAATATAACAAGCGAAGAAAAACTAAAGCAAGTTAATCAAGATAATTTGGATTTAGAGGAAGATTATTTAGACTATTTAAGGTCGGTTGATAGAGCAAAAACTACAATTTATCAGTATCAACAAAATTTGCGCGTTTTTTGGTGTTGGAATTTAGAATACAACAAAAATAAGTTTTTTGTTGATTTGACAAAAAGAGAAATATCTAAATTTCAAAATCACGCATTAAATGTGTGGGGTTGGTCGCCAAAAAGGATTCGTACCGTAAAAGCCACATTATCTTCTTTGAGCAATTTTATTGAAAATATATTAGATGATGAATATGAAGATTATAAACCAATCGTGAGAAAAATAGAATCTCCGGCAAATGAAGCTGTTAGAGAAAAAACTATTTTATCAGAAGAAGAAGCTCAATCTCTTTTAGACACTCTTGTAGATAAAAAAGAATATGAAAAAGCTTGTTTTATTGCTTTGGCTATGTATAGCGGAAAAAGAAAAGATGAATTAACCAGATTCAAAGTGTCTTATTTTAATAAAGAGAATTTGATATGTGATGGTGCTTTATACAAGACACCAGAAAAAATCAAATCTAAAGGACGCGGTTCTAAAGGTAAACTTATATATGCTTATACGCTTGCAAAAAAGTTTCAGCCATATTTTGATTTATGGATTGAAGAAAGAAACAAAAAAGGAATTAAAAGTGATTGGCTGTTTCCATCTTTTGAGTTGTTAGATAATCCAAATAATGCCGAACAGAATGATGAACATATAAAAATATCGACTATTGATTCTTGGATGCGTTCAATTAGCAAAATCGTAGGGAAGCCATCATATTGCCACCAATTTAGGCATTTCTTTACAACGTATTTATTAGAGAACAATCTACCTGAAAGTGT
>Ga0326511_10000550_pt1 | contig 32760 bp, 53 predicted proteins | sample 0_2496_0518_D_FD_203701 | JGI IMG/M metagenome (GOLD analysis project Ga0326511, IMG submission 203701) | Bovine rumen microbial communities from UC Davis, California, United States - 0_2496_0518 | ecosystem: Host-associated > Mammals > Digestive system > Stomach > Rumen | place: USA...
CTCCCGCCTGCAGTGCTGCGTTCCCTGCTCGCCTGGTAGTACCTACGCAGTGACTCACAGTTTTGCTTTCGCTTCCTTGTAATCGTTTATAACTGCCGAAAATATCTCTTGCTTGTACAGAACAACGTCGCCATCGTCTGAGAGACTTCGATGCCCAACAAGTAGTAAGTCCATAGCAACACAACCTCGTTCTGACAGGTATTTACCTGCCATTTCCAATGCCTGCTCGTAATCGTCAAACCAGTTGTCAGCTGCGGTGTCCTCAACATTGTTTGCGGTGATGACTCTGTACTTAATCTTGTATGGGCTCATTTCGACACCTCTTTAACCTGCCGCGTCGCTTTTTCATTTTCTTTTCTCCTCTCGACTTCGCAAAGCCATTTGAATGGAAAAGTCAAAATCTGATTCGTCTGAATGCGGGCAGATACCGACCCATTCACAGTATTTCCAACCACAGCAGCATGTTCCCGTTCTGCATATCAGATAATTGCGATATGAATCGAACCGTTGCAGCTCTTTATCGTCATTTTGCGCATCGAAGCTATTCATCCTCATACCCCATAAACCGTTTCATGCAATCGACGGTGCAGTACTTACGGTTCTGTTTGTCTCTAAAAAATATGTCGTTTTTAATTTCTTTTCCGCACCAAGAGCATACGTCGTAATAGAATGTTTTGGCACAAAATTCATCACCAAAGCACTTGTAGCACAGGTATGAATCAGCAAACGTGCCGTCTGATTTCTCATAGTGTTTGTGCATTGTTGCCTGATTGTCACAGTTGTCACACTTCATTGTTTTGCTCCTTGTCCTTTGTTTCGTTTTCGTCGTTGCAAAACTTCAAGATTAGTTGCTCAAGTTCTGAATGTAGCTGCTCATATTTTTCTCTTGAGAGTTTGTTTCCTACCATCAGGCATTCTTCAAGCAAAATCGAAAACATTCCCGCGGCGAATGCAAACTGTTTCTTTTCGACGAAATCTACCGCCCATTTACAATGAACGGCAAATACATCGTTAGTCATTTGCGATACAAGTTCTTTGATTTTATCCATGACTTTTTCTCCTGTTGCTTTGAACGTTACTTCACGTTCTGTCTTAATTCTTCAAGGTAATACGCAAATTTGGTTGCTATTACACTTGCGTGATCTCTAAAATCTCGCACTTGTTCGTATTGTAATTTTGGCAAGTCATCGACGCAGATATCATCCAGAAATTCCTTCACGTTGCGGGCAACAGTCATAACGCTTGCCGCATGAATCGCACGGTTAAATAATTCTTCAGTCATTTCACGTTCTCCCTATACTCAGCATCCCACTAGTGCGTTTTGCTCACGATTTCTGATATGCGCTGTTTGAATTCTTCCCATTTCTGATTGCCAGAAATCTTGTAATATTCGTTGATATCGTCGCCAACTAAAGGACGGGGACAATTCTTTTTAGTGATATCATAGTGTCTCACAACGTGATCGATATCAATGTCATACCTACGCATCAGATACGCAATCAGCCATGCAGCTCTATCAAGCGTTCGTTCATCGATATACCAATCACGGTCTTTAACCGACATCGATTTCTTGTTCAACTTATTGTCCATCAAGTCGATGCCGATTGAATTGTAATTATTTGCACCGCAATAGACCTGCTTGTCTTTGATTGAGCAGTGCCATGCAGCGAGCGAGCATGGAATGATGCTAACAGTTTCGGTTGTCCCAACTGCATAGTGTGCAGATTTGGCCTCGTTTGTCCGGTTGTAATAATCGTAACACCACCATGCGTTGCATCCAGGCGCAACCGGATAATGACATACGATCCACTCTATTTTGTTGCCTTTTCGGCTTCCGTAATGAAATGACATGATCTGATCCTCAAGTATCGATTATACAAACCAACCGCTTCCCCAGTCGGCTTCTTTCTTCTGTTATTATAGTTGTGCCCGCCGATATTCCAAGCAAAAATCACATCTTTTCGCGTTTTGAACTCGCTTTCAAGCCTCAAGATATATCTTGACGCGGCGCGCGTTGCGCAATCGATATCGTCCAGATCTATACAGCAGTGATGTTTCCCTGTGCTCTTTGTCATCTGCCAAAACCCTTGCGCGCCCGCGCTCGATCTTGCGTTCGGTGTGCATCGCGATTCAGCGACCATCAAATAATAATAGTCCGAATCTACACCATTTTCGATTAGTATTGACTGCACATGCTCTCTGTATGGTTCGCATCTTTCAAGCCATTTTGAATAGTCCTGCGCATAACAAATGCAGCAAACAAGCCACATTGCAGCAGTAAATATCAGTTTCATATTTTACCAAAATAAATAAAAGGCTCGCAACTGTGGGTTACGACCAAAGTTTTTTGCAATAAAAAGCGAGCCTACGTATTGTATACTACAAAAAATATCCGCGTTCAAGCGCTTTTATCAGGCTTTCGCGCGTCATTCCAGACACAATATCAGCGGTTCTAAAGTACAGAGCAACCACATCGTTGCAAGCGCTTCTTCGCTTATAATCACATCCTTTCAAGAATAGATGTGCAGATATCTCGTGGATCGATCTATCTTGCGATATCATCTTTTTCATATCGTCGATCATGATTCGCTTGTGGCTTTTAACGGCATAACTATTCATTTCATGCGCTCAATCAGTAGTGACATCTTGTTTATCGCATCCGTTGAATCTTTAAGTGCCGCTGTAGATGCTTGCAATGCCGCCGTAGAATCGCCTAGTAGCTTTTCATGCGCCGCTTTTGCTTCGGCTGTTTCGCGCTGCATATAAGAACGAAACTCCTTTTCAAGCACAGACATTCTCGAAAATAGCTTAAACGACACAAAACCAAGAACAGCGACTATAAAATACAACCCATACGTAGATAATGCAGCCGCGCCAGCTGTGACACCTTCCATTATTCCCTCTCCAACTCATAGAACGAGCGCAAAGCCTCTATTTGAGACGCGCACACGTCGAATCTGTATTCCAGCGAGTAAAGATAAAATAGTAAATCTCTATTTGTTTCCATGCTGAACCCCGTTGGTTTCTCGCACTGCCTCAATAGCATCACCGGCGGCTTCGTCACGTCCGGGATTGATACTATTTCTGCACTTGAATTGCTCTTGCACGCACAAAGGCAATGGGTTATCAAGCCAATCACAAGCGCTATCATCACTTTCGATTTTGTATACCTTTTCAACAATCTGATCCCCGCTTTCTGCAACACTTGCGACGTGAATGTTTAGCGCCGCATCTTGCCTTTTTTGGTGCTCCGAATACTCTTTAATGATGCCATTTAACCGCACTATCTCTGCGTTTGCTGTTAATATCTTTTCGTTTGCATCGTCAAGCCTGCCAGACATGATCTTTGTTGCCAGGCTGCATAAGATGATTATCGCAGTTGATACAAATATTGATATGACGCCGATCTTTGTCATCCGTCGATACCTCCCAATCGATATAATATCAAATTTTGATTATTCATCAATACAAAAAAGCCGCCCAAATTGAGCGGCTTTATGTGGGAGTAAGGAAACGAGCGATATCATGCGCGCCTCGTTATTTGTATATATATTCTGTGCGTTCGTGTCAATATTTAATCTTTCTCATAGCGTCATCAATCTGCGTTTGTGAAAATCGCGCATAAACATTGAGCGTTATCGAAACGGATGCATGATCCAGTAGCTTTGATACTATTTCGGCGGGAACTCCTGCTTGCAACGCACGCGTTGCAAAGGTGTGTCTCAAACTGTGCGGGGATAAATACTCGCCGAACTGATCCGGCCCAAGATCATGCATGATCTTATATAATTTTTTGTGCAAATTTGACGCCTCGTGTTCGTTCCACAGTCTGCCGCTCGCTGTTACTTCATGCCACAATGTGAGTAAATCGGAGTCAATCATGGGTATCGTGTAGCTATATATCTTTTTTGCTTTGACGTTGTATAAATGCAGCCGCCAAGACCGGTCCAGACTATCCGGCGTTATCTTCGATATCGTCGATACACGCGCGCCCGTGTGGATGATTAGCAAGCAATACAGCTTTAAAATTTTGTCATTTCTTGTGTCAATTCTTCCCAAAATCTCCCTTATCTCGCCGTCCGTTGCAACTCTTTGTCTGCATCCCCTACGACCGCGAAAATCGCACCCATGCGCTGGATTTTCGATGCCTGGCATTCTGTCGGATATCCACGCGTAGAACGCCCGCACACGCGAAATTTTGGCCAATTTTGTTGACGTTTTTTGGCTGCTCGCAATGATTCGATCCATAAGCTCGCGATTTTTTGCCGCATCAAAGCCGAACCCCCGAAGCGAAGAGCGGATCGCCGTCGCCGTGGATGCCGTCAGGCGACGTTCGCGCGCGTACATGTCGATGTAGTCGCATAGGCTTTTTCCACGATTTTGAATTTTTTTGCGCGCCGCTTCGACTTTTTCAAAAAAAATTTTGTCCGAATCGGTGTCCAAAATTGGTACAGTCACATTTTGAATTTTCCCCGTAAAATCTGACTCTGACAAGATCCACCTGTGTCCATTTTTTGTCCTTTTTTTTGTCAATCCCTTCACCGAAGGGAATCCATGCCTTCTTTTTGTCATACGTCGCAACCTCCAGAGTTTATGCGGATTTTCCGCACTCGCCGACTTAATACGACACGCTGAAAAAATGGCAAAAATTCAATTTACAGGCACCAGGGATATCTACTAATATAATCCAACGCTCTCAAATCCGCACCATTGCTTGATTTAAAATACATTGTCCGTGGATGTGTCCAAATTTTTCACGGACAAACCCAAAAGAAAAGGCGGGAATTTGCATCCCGCCTCGAATTATTTTCACTCCGCACTACAGATGCGGAAAATCTGATTTTTTGGGTTGCGCATCAATTTTTTGCACAGCGGCATCCGCATCAGTCGATCGGGATGCCAGGAAATCGACGGCGAGCACACGCAAAATCTCGTTCACGCTCGTGTTTTCTTCGGCCGCAACCATCTTTAATGCGTTCAAAATATTGCGCTCGATGACAAGCGCGTATTTAACCGCATCTTTTAGCGGCGTCGTTCGGATTGCCCCGATAGATCTGAATTTCATCGCTTAATCATCCATAAATTCATTTTCGCGCGGCGCATTGTCTAGTCGATCTCACAATCACAGTCACGATGCCATCCATCATCGTCCACATATCCACAGTATCCGTTAGATGTGCCGTGATTTTCATCACAGTATACATTGACGTACTCCGCGATCAGGCTTTCGCCATTGATGTACTCTAGCGCGTCTTTAGCTGCATCAATCGCATCAGATAGCGTTTCGATCCCTTCGCCGATAAATTCTGGCTGATCCAGTGTTTCACGCGCGCCGTCGATCATTTGTGCTATGAGCTCGAATTTCATTTCCTTTCCCTACATCAATCCGCCGGGGAACCGTTCCCCGCCTTTCGTGCCTCCCTTATACCGATATCGGTATAAGGGGTCAAGTAAAGAATCAAAAAAAGTGCGATTTTTTATCAAAACCGCACCATTGCTTGCTTTTAGAGCGTTATTTTTTTTCGAAAATCAAAAATTTACCCCTCGCACCGACAAAGATCCCCGCGCCTGTCGCCTCCAGATCATCGACTATCGATTGCACATCAAACCCGCATGAATCCTGGATTTTAACGCGAATCAGATCCGCTGCTCCGGGACGTGTAGGGGTGCCACCGAAGGCGATCGAAAATTGACGCTTCACACGCGCCGTTACGCCATCGCGCCCAACAAATACGCGGGTTTGCTGCATCATGCCTGCGTGGATTTTTTGTTTTTTTGTTGCCATAGTCACTCCAGGAAAAACTCAAGCTGCGCATCGATCTTCGATGGTGGCTCGTGCGTTCGGTAAAATTCCTTCACCATCGCACGCTGCTCCCTTTTATAACGACGCCGGATTTTCGCCAAATTTTCAACGCCGCACCCGTAGAGTTCGATTGCTGCCGCTCTGCCGATTCTGCCTTGATCCATCAATCCCACAATTAAGGCGGTTGTCCAGACCTTGCGCGCAATATCTTTAGTGATAGCAAGAACTTCCTTGTCTGTGTATGTCTCACGCATGATTCCCTCCGTTAGTCACTGTGTGATATCTGAATGAACTGATCGTCATACCTGCTAGTTTTGCGGCTTCTTTGCGCGTTACATCGCCTCGACTGTATGCCTCAACTGCTTCGTTAAATTCTTCAGAAGGTGTCCATTTTGGACGGCCAAACCTGACGCCTCTTGCCCTTGCACAAGCGACACCCTCCGCCACGCGCTGACGTATCGCCTCCCTTTCCACCTGTGCCACATAGGCGAGTATTTGCAAAACAAGATCTGCAATAAATTTCCCAAGCAAATCGCCACCCTTTCTAGTGTCTATAAGCGGCATGTCGATGACACATACATGCGCCATTTTTCTTGACGTGATGATCCGCCACTGTTCTTGAATTTCAGAATAGTTGCGACCAAAGCGATCAAGCGACGTTACAAACACGCAGTCACCAGGCTTCAGCTGCCGAATCATTTTCTTGTACTCCGGTCTATTGAAATCCTTGCCGCTCGCCTTGTCGACAAACACTCTCGATATTCCATGCGCGGCGAACGATGCGATCTGTCTTGCTTCCGTTTGATCTCTTGTGCTAACTCGTGCATATCCGTAGTTCATGCCTACCCCCGTCACTCAAACAGTGTCTTTTGTCCGTCCAATACGGGCATTTGCTCAAGAATTTTGTTCTTCATTTTTGCATAGCTCAGTTTTTCGGCCATTTGGATCGATGCAAGCGCGTCTTTTGGGGTATCGGATGCACACAAGATATCTATCACATCAGCGTCATCGTCGAAGCCATGTTTTGCTCTAATCCCCTTGATCCGCTTGTCCGTCACTTCGTCAAGCAACGAATTGATCGTTGCCGTCAAAAGATAGCTTTTCATCACCTCCAACGATAAGGTCAAGAACCTGCGAATACATCCCAAGCGCCTTCAGCTTTTTCTCGTTGGATTCTGTGACCTCAAACGTTATATCACCCTTGCTCTTTGTCGATTTCTCTATCATTTCCCTGCCTCTCTGTGTGTTTTGATTTTGCAAGCTCAATATCTTTTTTGAGCTCGCCCATTATATCGATCATGCGGATTGCAGCGCTTGCCACGTCATCCATCGCATGATCTGCCAGTTTTCTGTACTCTCTTTTCAGCATGCACCCGCGACATAGACTAAGCGCTTTGTACGTGTCCCATAGCGTCTCGATGATATGTTCTACTGGATATTCCAGATGTGCTTGTCGTTTCATGTAGCTGTCAAATTTTGACATCTCATCACCTTCTACTTTTTGCGATCATCCATGATGGATAGTTTTTTCCTGCTGTTTCCGATTGCTCATTTTCTTTTCCATATTTTCCAATATAACCGTTATCAATAAGCCATTTCCTGGCATTGTAGCCGTATCCAGCCCACGACAAAACATTATGTTGTATGCATGTATCAAAAATGCGCTGCGCCTGCTTTATCGGCGCGCCGAAATAGTCTGATATGCTTTGCGCATCGACAAAGCACTTTGACGGGTTCAGCGCCGCGTTTAAGATTTTGATGAAAATCAGCAACCTTGTTGCACCTGCGCAATCCCCCTTGCCACATTCGGCGAGGGATCGTGCACAGTCGCAATCCAAGATCGCATCAGACATGCGGAAATAAGCAGACATCAGAATCTATATTTCTTCATAAATGATATGTCTGTATCCAGTCGATCGCGCAAGATATCGATAGCTCTTGTATCAAAAGCCTTGACGCGACCAAACAACGGATCCGGTATGTAGCGAGGCGGGTTCAGATCATAATAGTTTGAGATACTTTGAAGCTGGTTAGATACAGCAACCAAAACGCCGTTCCATGCGGCTTTTCCACGATATACAAAATAATCCTTAATCCACTTCAGCGCTCGAACCGCTTTGAAATTCTTTGCGTCGCCGAGCTGTTCACGCAGTCGCTCACACTCCTTTGATTTTTGTGATGCGGTATTCATCGCCGTTGCTTCTCGCCGCGCGCCGATTTGTGCTTTCGTCCGGATTGCTTCGTCTCTTTGCTGCAATGCAAGCGCCTTTTGCTCACGCTCAAATTTAAGCTGCTGAAGCATAGAAATTGCCCAATCAGGATCTTCTATAGATTTCTGAATAAAATTATCTGTCGCATACACGCCATTTTTGCGGATTGAAGGCAGAACATCAGATGTTACCCACTTTCTAAATTCTTTCGCCTCCGATTTGTTAGATCGCATGATCAGCGTGTAAAGTCCAGATTCGGAAATAAGCGTCATATCTTGCGCGCCCACAGGGGTGTCGGCTTTTCCGACACCCTTTTCATCATCATCCAATCTCGACACAGCGTCACGAGAATTGGCAATGCCTAGACAATCGCAAACATCCTTTGCAACAAACCACTGCTCGCCGGATCGTTCAACAACTCGTATCGATCCGAATCTGCAATTCTCGAATACTTTAATATCGTTCATTTCTTTTCCCTCCCTGGTTAAAATTGAATTGTGTTATCGATGGGAATATCATCAAAGTACTCATATTCCTGATGCTTTGCGCTGCTTGCTTGCGTTTCCTGTGCGCCGCTCTTATCCGGATAAGTGATAAAAGTAACTGAATTTGCATTGATTCCGCATGATCTGTGCTTTACACCGTCCTTTTCGAACTCTCCATATTGAATAGATCCTTCGACTGACACCACAGATCCTTTATCGACAAATTTGCAGACATTTTCTGCGGTCTTGCCGAAACACGTTACATCATGCCAGTTCGTCGGTCTGTCGCCGATTCCATCCGTGGCAAGCGAGAATCGACAATACAATTTTCCGCTTTTACCTTCCTGTAGCTCCGGTTTTTTGCCAACTCTACCGATCAAAAATACTCTATTTACCATTGCTGTTTCCCTTCTTGTGTTTGTAGATTGCGTTTGCCAGGTTCCGTTGTTCATCGGCGCTCATCGATGCAAAGTCTTTTACCGCGTTCGTTTTGAGCAATTCAGCGTACCATTTAATGATTGAATCATACGTTTCGCCGGATTGAAGCCGCTCGTTTGTGTCCGTCTGGATGTAGTCCAGTGCGGATTGCTTTTTTGCGGTCTGTTTTTGCGCTGGTTCCTGCTGTGGTTTCAATGATTCTATATTGCCATCTACATCTTCTTCGGATGCAATGGCAAAAATTGCGGCGAGTGAATATCGTCTGAAATAGGTGATTGCAGCGCCGATTTTCTGCGTGTCGTTTGGTTTGCCTTTCGTTAGATCCGTTTTGTCAAAACAGATCGATTCCTCGATGTATTCCCCGCTTGTATGAATCACTCTTGTTGACAGTAAAAGCGCATCATTGTTTGTGTTTGTCGCCGTTTGGATAAACCATAGTCCATGTTTTGGCAAAACGGTTCGAAGCATATCAATTAGGCTGTCAAGTGTAGCGTATTTGTATTCATACGCCTGCTTTGACTTTGCGATTGCTTTGATTTCGGGCGCCGCTTCAATCATAGCTTTGAAAAGATTCGTTGTCGTTTCGGATGTGTTCATTTTCTGTCCCTCGCTTTGTCCGATTTCCACACACTGCCAGACATTAGATTTCTCTCGAATTCAGCGCGTCCAATGCTATAAAATCGCCTCGCATACTTCCACACAATATCGCATTCATCGATTTGACCTCGCTTTGCAAACTCTATTGCGCTGCGAGCCAAACGATACATAAGCTCTAATCCTGTGATCTTTTCACGAAAAAGCTGTCGAAGTATATCTTCAACTTCTATCACAAATTCCTTTTCATTCATGCTGTTCAAGCTCCATGATGCATTGTTCTTTTATTGATTCTATCGCGTCGCATGCAGCAAAAATATCGGCTGCTGCATTGCAAAAATCGTTAAAATCTTCACGATTTGAGCGGATTTTGTAGGCTTTGCAGCATTTGAGTTTTGACGCGCCGGCCGTCAATCGTGATATCGCAAAAAGTAGTTGTTCTTTCATTGTTTCGATCATATCAGCGCTTTACCTCCAGTATTACAGCGTCCGAAATGGTTCGCTCTACGATTCTCATTGGACGCTCTTTGATGCAATCCGGTGTGTGTTCGATGGATCGGATTGCATCGATATCGGTAGCGTAAGAATAGTAGTTGTGCCACAATTCGCGCACTTTGTATTGCACTATATATTCTGTTTTGTACTCGATTTCATCCATTCTCTTTTCCCTCCATTGCTACTGCAAGCGCTGCAACCGCGTCAAGCCATGTGTACAGATCAACACATTCACTCTTCAGAGCCTTGATCTGTCTGATCGTCATGTGTGACAATATAGTCTTTTTCATCGTTTCCTTGCTCATTGTATGCCTCCAAATGCTTTGATATAAGCGTGTCCACGTCTTTGTACATGCATTCCAGCGCGCTATCATCGATGATGATGCAGCTATATCAATGCATGATGTCCATGATGTCGATTAAGATTTGTTTTCCTGCGTCCAAAATAAGCCTCTATCCATGCGGGTTGCGTGGATTATTATACTTACCTTGCACTGATAAATCCATCTTTTGTGCATCTGCCTATAAATTTGCCGTCTTCGTAGACGTTAATATAGTGATACACTCCATCGCTTGTATCGATAAGGGATTGCGCATCTTTTATCGCTTCTTGAACGCATGATGCACTACAGCAAATCGAAGATCCCGTTTCGAAACCGAGGTAACAACGTCGAAAGAAATACTTGTGCGGTTCTTTTTCCATTTCATCAATCCTGACTGTAAAATGGTACCGCCTATGGGTTTGACACAAACGGTACCAGGATGAAAACACGCCGGGACGGCAAACCGTGCGCAATCAGTCACACATGCAAGTCTTTCATAAACGTTGTTTATGTCTTGTATTCCCTGCATCCGCCCGGCTTAAAAGCCGTTTGTGGTATAGAGCGATTTCACGCGGCTCTATGTGCGCTGATTGCGAGGCGGGTTTGACGCCATCGACATGCACGCTTTTAATGCAGTGGGTGAAGTGTGTCAAGTTTTTGAGGTAAAAAAATCAATTTTCTTTTCTTGACCGCATAAACACTTGTGATTCTGAATGATGATGATTTTTGGATCATTTTTTGTCTGATCACTCTTTTTCTTGACCACCGCAAAAATCGATTCTGGATGGTCTGTTTTTGCTTCTACGCTATTTTTTGATGCATACCCGTGTCGTTAATGGCTTAACCCGGACTGTGCCTTAAAATCGATTCTGTGGCGAAATTCAAACATTGCAGATTTTAGCGAAGAATGTTCGGTGTGCGATCAACGCGCGCGCGCGCGCGCGAATTTATATTTATTTATAATTTGTTTTTATGACTATAAGGAATAAAAACAAATTATAATTTAGCACGACGTAACCCATTGATTTTATTGGGGTAAAATTTTAAGCCTTCCTAAGCCTTCCTAAGCCTTCCGAAGGCTTGGTAAGGCTTAAAAATTTGTCCAATAAAATCAAAGAGTTCTGGGAAAGAGTCCATGCTTTTTGACGCGGTGATTTTTGATGCTGATAATCGCAAGTGTTTATGCGGTTTTGGTGTGTGTCATTTTATGACGCATTGCGTTATTTTGTCAAAAATTGGTGGATTTCTGAGATGCAGCGCGAACCGAGGCGAGCGAGGATGTGGGGATTTTGCCGAATTTTTGGCAAAAGAAAAGCCGCCTGGATAGGCGGCTCTATTGCTGCGTGTGTCTGCGCAATATCTCGATCCCTGTGTCCTCGATGATGCGCTCTATGCTCTCTGTGTGTGTCGCAGATAGCCAATCCGCAAAGGATAGCTGTGCGTATGCGGGGGATGCCACAATCTCGCCAGCACGAATCCCCTTAGAAAAGATTTCACCTTTCGCTCCGAAGAATCCATAGGTGTCCAGCGGTGAACCCTTATAGTATGCCGTGCGGGTGATGATGCCTGCATCCGGTGATACCAACTGCTTTGTGTGCATCCGGACAAATCGATCGCCGAAGAACGCCGTGTAGGGTTGCGATTGTATATACTTTTTTTTCGGCGCGTGTGAGCCTCGCACTCTGGCCGCATTTGGTGCGATACCAAGATAAGATAAACCATCCGGATCACGTGATACCCAGAATTTGCCGCGATCTTCCTGCTTGTTGTATTTTGGTGCGTCAACAAAAGGCGAGCCCGGTTGCGTGATCTTCGCAAGCGAGTAGATTTGCTTTCGAATCTCACGCGCCCAAACGCCGATCAAGTGCGGATCTATATTTTTCAGATCATAAAATAGCTTGTCGATCGTCTCGTTGCTCACTTTCCGCGCCTTCGTCTTTGTCGCCGTTTTCGTCCTTGTCATCGCCAAACGCCTGATAATACTCAAATGCGGCGAGAGCCTTTAAATCGTCCATCGTTACTCGCCCTATGATTGTGAGATGATTGCGTTGTTAATTAAAAATGCCATGTTTGCCTCTTTTTTTGTTGTTATGAAATGCGCTGCAAAAGTATTGCGGTGTGTGTTCCACCGTCTGACATGTATAATCCACAGATTGCCTTGTAATGTCCAACTGGTATATATTTGTCGCCTCTAACGTATGCGCCCGTTGTGCCCGCTCCTAAGCCGCTCCACTTCGCATTGTATATAGTATTGGCCGGAACATCAAACCATTCACCAGGCTGCAATTCTGAATGCAGCAATTGTGAAACTATCTCGCCGGACCATGCGTAAATCATTGCTCCAACTGGAACGGTTAAAGTATTGTTCACGTAATTCGGCGCAATTCCTGACAATCCGTTAAACGTCGCCACATTCCCCGTGATGTTGCCTGTTGCGCTGTCAAGTTTTAACGATATTGTACCGTTTGCGTCGTATAGATACAATCCAGCGAATGATAAGTTACTGCGTAGCACGTTAGAATATTTGATTCCGAGCATGCCGTTTTCTGTGGATAGCTCGCCGATTGAACTTGTTGTTACAAGAACACCATTGATAGTATCGTTAAACGTCACAACGTCGTTAAATTCTACAGTGTTTTGAAATTCAACAACATTGTTGAAATTCGCATCACTGAACGATACTGAATCATCAAAAGATACTGTATTTCCAAACGTAACCTCGCCCGCAAACGTCTTTTCCCCAAGAATTTCTTGATCTTCCCCCTGCGTTGGATCCCCTGCTTTGTGCATCGAAACAAAGCGCTCCAGGTCTGCAATCGTTGCGCCGTCTGCGTATGCCGTTTCTATGTCTTCATCGGCGTTAATCGTTATGTTGAACGGAAATCTGATTATTTGTGTGGGTGATGCGGATGATGGTAGATAGATTTCACTTGCATCGTCGCTCATAGCCGCAACGATAACTGCTTGCGCGTCTGTCTGATTCGCAAGCCTGCCAAGAACGCAAACGGACTTAACGATTTGCGCAGCGCCGCTTGTGTTCCCGAAGCGGGATACTATCTTCGCGACGTTATTTGTTGCGCTGCAAGCGTCGATTGTACCATTTACGCCATTGTAAAAAGATACATCTTTTCCTGCCAAATCTTCGGCGTCTGTAGCCGCGGCTGTTCCCGATTTAGCACCAACAAAGACGATTTGATTTGTCGCAGTTGCCTGTGCGATCAAAGCGGATCCAGCTGGTGTAACGACATTTATCGAAAAAGGATTTGCCATGATTACTCACCTCCTGCGATTACCAAAAGACAACATCGTCGTTGTCTAAATCAGCATTTTCAGAAAACGCACGCTTTTCCAGAATCTTCTTGTATTCCTTCATAATCTCGAACTGCTTTGAAAGCATTTCGCAACGATTCGCAGATGTAGCGTTTAAATCCGGTTTTATAAAATTGGCCACCGCATTTCTTGCTTTTTCCATCCTGATAACGAGCTGCCAATATTCCGCTTTAAGCCTGACTTTATAGTCATCAGACTTCATCCATTCGATTGTATCTTCAAGCGTGTATCTGATATACATGATCTACTCCTTATTGCAGTGCCAATTCTGGCCAAGATGATTCGTTTGTAATGTCTGGATTAGATGGATCCCAACCGACGTAACAACAGATGCCGATGGTATTGGTGTGGGATGCATTGGTCACTCCAACACACGGAGTTTTATATCCGGCATCCATTCCATGAATACTGAATGACGAAGTTCCAGTGTATAAAGATTCCGCTGCACAGATAAGGTTTCCGCCAAGTACTGGTGTGCCTATAGCTGGCGCGTCATTAAAAGCACTATAAATATACGCGTTTGCGCACAAAAGCTCGTTCTTAATCAGTCCCTTTTGGTTGATCTTATTAGCTGAATAGTCGTAGATGTTTTTGCCTAAGTTCGACAAATACACTGAGCCGAACGGAACCTTTTGCCCCCCGGCACCAATAAAAGCCCCATAGTCTGGAACAATAGTGGCGTTTGAATAAGTGTTGCCTTGATAATAGACTGAAGTGAAAGCTCTTGTCCCACTTGAAGTTAAGCATTCTGCGTTAAAATAATGAAGAACATGTGCCGAAGATGGCGAGGTGCTCATATCACTCGTATCATCTTCGCCTGAGTTAAAACCAAGAACAAGTTTTAGCTGGCCATACGTGTCATCCGGATCACAAAATGCTGAAAACGCATCACCAGATTCAATACAGCAAGAGTTCAGCATTCGTCCCCTAAACCACACAATATCTTTTCCCTTCGTCACGCACCCGACTAATACGCTTGAAGATCCAAGCGCCGCGCCGTTTAAGTTACTTTCATTGACAGACCCCCACTTTGACATAGAATTCTCGTAATCGGTTCGCTGAGATGTACATGCAAGCGCAGAAACTGGCCATGTAGCGAACGGACCAGCGTCATTAAATTCTTCTCTACTGAGGGCGCTAGAAAATGAAGCAAATTTTAATTTCATGCTCGCCTCAGAAGAAGCGCCCGTGCCACAATAACGCGCGTCGCTTCGGATGTATGGAGTTCCCGCCGTGCTTTCTTGATAATACTCCCCCAACGTCGAAATCATGTAGTACAGTTCTTCATTCCCATACTGGAAAAAGCTCAAATAATCGTGATATTCGCCGTTTGCATTTGCAACTCTGTAAATCACATTGCCATAGCTCTCAAACGCCAAAGGCCCGTTTGTCTTTGAAAAATGCCATTGCGCACCGGACAATGCACACGATTCCATAAACGCTTTTATTCGTGCCTGATGAACCAACAGACACCAATTTGCATAGGTGTTTGTCGCAAGATTAGCACGAACGACCTTGTATCCCTTGAATTTGTAACCACCGAATGCCATGATTTGCCTCCTTCTTGTTTTACACTATCGTATATTTTATTGAAACTACGCCTGTTGCGCCGTTGAATCCTGGATAACAACGTACATACAAATGGTCGCTCGTGTTTGGCATATCCAGTTGACCGTTTGTTTGAATTTCAGTTCCATTAGCATCATACAAGCCAACAATTATGTATGTCTTTGAGTTATCAGTTGTGATAGTAGAGCCGTTCCCACCATATAGAGTGTACATGAAACTTGCCGACAAATTTATTGCAGCTTTGTTGCTTGTGAAATACGCAGTGTTCGCCGTCTCTACTTCCTCAAATACCAAATGCGCCACAGTATCAGCATTCAGCGTGTAACTACTCCCGAACGCACCGATATCCCATGCAGATGGTTTCCATGTTTTGCCACCGGATTCGTATTCTCCGGTCATCGTCGGCAACGTAATAGACGTTCCCTTGTATCCAGTTTCATCGGCTGGCATGGTGATAGTTATGCCTGGAAGCTGCGTGTTTGCGAAGGATAGTGTAAATACCCGTTCGGCAAATGCTGACCACGCCGAACCCGCAGAATCGTTGCCGACATTTATTGACAATACAGAATTTTGATCTAAAAGATATTCATCGGTAGGCGCAGCTTGCATATCGCCGTTTGCCTGCATATAAGCAAGCGTCGCCTCGCCGTCGTAGGTATCAAGCACCGTCCTGTCTTCGATTTCGTTGCCGTTTTCGTCGTATAGAGACACAATGGTATTCGGCTGCAATACTGTGTTTTCTGTTTCGTTCCTGCCGTTTTGGGTAAACCAGAATTGAGCAGTTGGAACGCTGATATCGACGCCATACACAAGGCGCGGGGATTGCAAAACAATTCCCTCAATCTCGCCGTATACTAATTCAGTGCTAAATCCTGATGCTATCTGTCCAGTAGTCGCATCCGCAACGATGAAAGTATAATGATTAAGCTCTACAGGCTCGCAAATGGCGTCGTTTTCGTAGTACGACGCAACGATATTGCCGTTTATAGGTGATATCGATAAACTGAAATCACCAGGGAAATCATAATATATATATCTCAAAAATTGAGAATTTCGGCTAAACCTGATTATATTTGCCAAAATCCTTGCGTTTGCGTGTTCATCAAAAAATGCGCTTTGAGATTCGACATTAACGTCGAACACATCAAGCAAAGATTCATCGACAAGCACGCCATTATCATCAAACGCAAGATTATCAAGCACTTTAACGACAATTGGATTGTTATCGAATATATATTTGCACAGAATTTCAATAGCTTTTGGTGTGCCAAGATATCGATAAATCTTGCACATCTCAAAAAGCATTAAATCGCGCGTTTCCCTTGACAGTGTTGGGTAATATTCAGCAACACCATATTGATCATAGAGCGCTTCAAGCTCTTCATCCGTGCAAGCCTGAATTGCTTCAAGTGTCAATGGTGCATCAATCGACTTTACACGTTCGCATATCGGCTTAATGATATTATCAAAAGCATTCATAAGCCACGATAAATCAGATGCAAAGCGAGGCAAAAGCTGTTTTGATTCAATGTCGGATAGCTTCATTATTGCGCCTCGTCATCTGAAACACCATAGAATGAAATGTCTACGTTTATGCGACTTCCTGGAGTTGGATAAATAGGTGTCGGATTCGTATTATAAACAAAACCAATTGTTTTTGCGTCAACCGCATAAACGCCGTTTGAATCTGTCTCACACAGCTTTTTAAATAGCTCTTCAAACACAAACGGTCTACCGATTTTTTGCGCCAATTCTGCGTTATATTCGTTTCTAACGCGCGCGGATCTTCCGCTTGTTGTACCACGGAACCGCGCGGGGTAAGTGACTTCTATCACGTGTGGCGATCCGATTGATACCTGTTCAAGCGGGGAATAGTATACTTCGACAAGATCGCCGATTGGACGGAATGCTTCATCGGCGCAATAATTTTGAACGATTTCCAAAACCTGATCATCAATATCGGTTTGCGAATCTGTCAAAATATATATCTTCACCTTGCCTTTTTCGTATCCAGAATCATTCTGTTTTAATACATAAACATCAAAAACCCTTGAATCTGCCTGTTTTGCGCGCGCTTCGTATGCTGCATACGTTCCCGCACCAGCGAACGTCTGAATCTGTAGTTTCAACCATGATCTGAACGCATCGTCATCATCTAAAGATTCTGTGCCGCCTGCTGTCATTGTTGAATTTTTGCACCAAGATAAATATTGCCCACCTTCGACAATTTCATCGATGGATTGAGCCGGGATTCCGTTGTATTTTGTTCCTGGCTGCATGCTGTAGAGCACAACCGATCCTTGCGCGGCTGCAATTCTGAAGTTATATATATTTGTGAATTGATTGCCGTTTGAATCCTGGACAACGACACCAAACGCGGGAACATCGATGGGATGTGCAAGCGCGTTATAGATGAATTTTGCCGTTGCTCTATACCCATCCGGTCTTTTGTAGATGCCATAATTTGATGCAATCGCGTCAAGATAAGCGCCGGTTGCGCTATCGATGAAACGGTTCAGCGTCGCGTCGTTTATGCGTCCGATTAGAACCGACCAGACATAAGCAAATGCGGATGCAGCCGCATATTCATCACTTCCAATCTGTAGTGTTTCGCCTGTTTCGTCGTAATATGCTTTTTTGACAAGATCTATCAGTTGACGCGGATCCGTCTTTATCAGTTCAATATCAGCCATTTTGCGATCCCCTCAAATTGATGCCATATTCAAAAACACCATCACTTCCCGCGCGGTTTACTGTCACGTTGTCCACGATAACGGACGGATACCATCGATTAACTTCAACTTGTAAAGCGCTTCGTGTCAATCGGTTTGGTGCATCGACACCATCCAGACCAAACGATCTGAATAGTATGTGCTCGCCTTTTACCGTTTTCACCATGTTTGCGATATTTTGAGCGATATTTTGAGCCATTGCAAAGCCTCTATAGTGTCTTTACCGCCGTGTAAAGCGTTTCGCGTCTAACAAATCCCTCGATTAGTGATAAAGATATCGAAGCCGCCGGGATGATAGATTGTGCGTCTATGCTCGCCGAAATCTGCGCCGAAACAATGATAAAATTTGATATCAATTTGTTTTGCCAGTAGACGCCGGCAAGCTCACCGACTACACTTTGTATAGTATCAATATAATCGAAAATGTGCAAGAACCCATTATCAATACACATCGAATTAGTAAATGATTGCTGAATTGTCGCCGTTAATGCTGTGTTTCGCTTTCTGAACACTATGCTTTGTGGTCTTTTGCTGTAGTCATAAGAAAATCGCTGCGATAGCTCCAGACCGTCGCCGGTTGACAGTGATACAGCTCCAATAATGGGGATTGCGCGTCCATCTAATACTATTCGATTCTGCATAATTCACCTACAGCGGAACGGCTGTGGCGAACGCTTCGAACACAGCTGGATTTCCACTTGACGCACTTGCAACGATTTGTTGTGCATCTGTGGCTTGCATCGTTAGAACGGGATGTGTATGTGTCTTTAGTGATATCGTTGTTGCCATCACATCTCCAAGCGTCGCCGTGATATCGCCGGTTGTGGATGTGATATCATCCGAAACTGTCAAACTCTTTTTGATAGTCACATCCGCGTCGAAGAAATACTTGAAATCAGCCGAACTTTCGCCAAAAAGCGCGCATCCGATACCGGTTATATCATCGACAATACCAAATACTGTATCACCGATAGCTATGTTGCACTGTGATTTACGCAGATATGGAGGCAAATAGAGGATGTTTTTTATATTCATATCCATTTTGTTTGCGGCTTTGATCTGTGTATCATATCCGGCTGAATCTTTTTCGCCTGCGAAGCCTTCAACGATATAATATCCTATCATTCTATCCCCCCAATATAATGCAATTCAAGCGACATCTGATTGTTTAACCAGTCAAATTCGAACCATTCAACCATGCAAGGTATGATCATGTCGTTTGAGCGCACAGACACAACGCTGTGCGTGTCGATGTTTTGCATGATTTCAGACCTTATGACGATATTATTTTTCTGATATCGTGCAAAGTTCAAGCATTTCTGCGAATAATCCGCATCACTTCTAAATGACGAATATACGCGAAGCGCTGTTTTGTCCAGCGCCCCGGCTGTTTTCTGATTGATTCCATCATACCAGTAGCAACCGTTTATCGGCTCTGTGTCTGTGTCTGCCTGCATTTCAATAAATTCAATCTCATTCTCTGAAGATATCGAATCGGGCACGTCAACACATGTGAGCACGCCGCCGCGATACGACATGACAAATCCAGCCGATTGCTGCAAAGATCTGATTGCATCCAGCGGCGTGCCAAACACTCTATAATAATCGACTTTACCGTCTACAATGCATCGGCATTCAATGCCAGCGGATGCCGCTAAATCATCGACAATCGCCTTTATCGATGCATCCTGATATGTGCGTGTGATTGACCGTTGCGATTGCGGTTTGTAGACGCTCCCAACGATTGATAGCTGCTCATCTGTCAAATCTGCCTGGACGACATAGTATCTTGTGTTCCCCTGTGGCAAAGAAACATCGACAACGCCGCCATTTAATAAATCTTGCTGGAATCCATCGCGATTTACTAAATCCATGTCTGAACCAATCGACAATACAATCGATGCTGAATCAGGCGTTGTAACAAATTCATTGATACCTGCGAAATCCTGTATTGATAACGACGCCGATCCAACGGTTAATACAATGTTTGGCAAACCGTTAAACGGTCTTGTTTCAAGTGCATTTTCACGCGAAACGTTCTTTACCGTCTTTACTCCAGACCAAACGCAATCACATTCGATTAAGCCTGGATCCGGTGTGAATGTCTTGTTCATGTTTGTCAATGCAAACTCAAGCTCTGGATAGATAGCGAAGCCGCCGAGACGGAACACGCCGCTTTGTGCGGTTCTGCTCGTTGTTGTTGCTTCTATCTTTGCAAAGATGGACTGTGGATCGATGCCAAATAGTTTACAAAGTGAGAAATCAATATTAATTCTCGCCGAAATTTCAGCGGTTTCGAACCCGCGCGCTGTGACATATCCGCCATAATGCTGTATTGTTCGTGCTCTTTTCTGCCATGATATGGATCCGACAAAGCAAAGCGGAATTTCAAAATCTGCACAAGATAGATTCTGCATTGTCACCTCCAAGCCGGTGTTATGATGCGGATTGTTGCCCCTTCCTGCCATGGTGTGGCAATGATAGTATTTTCTGTGATTATTTCGTCCGGAATATAAACGGATTCACCACCGTCAAACACAACGATATCGCTGAAATTTCTGTTTGCCTCCATGATTTGAACAAACTGAAATTCATCGTTGTATATCTTGTATGCTATCGAATCCCATGTATCGCCGTTTGCGGCTGTATAAATCATCGTCCAAGCCTCCCACTTAACCAGGCGCTATTTATCATTGCTCTTGTGAAATCGCGTGATTTAACCGCCTGTGAAAGTGATAGCGCTGTTGTTTCGTTTCCTGCCATGTTGAAATTTTGAACAAGATTCTGCGTTAAATTAGAACCGCGCGCGGCGCGTGAGTAGTCAATCGGTATCACCATTTCCGGTCCACGCTCCCCGCATATAGACGGCATGGACGCAATCCCGCCGTTTGAGAACCATCCCCCTCTACCAAGTCCTCGTGACGACGTTGTCATCGTCGCTGTGCCGTCGCCATTGTCGGAAATCTCTATGCCGCCTGTCACCTCTTGTTTGATTGCAGATGCCGATTCTACAAGCGCACCAAGATAATCTATCAATTTTCCGAGTGTATCGGTAAAGAACTTCGTTATGGAATCAACTAATTTTTTGCCCTTGTCCGATTCCATGAAATCCCCAAGAGACTTCATCACAGGTCCGAGCGCTTTCACAAGATTTTGCATCAATTGCATTCTATTTTCTTCAAATTGACGCATTGTTTTTGCGGTTTCCTCTGCTGCTGTCATCGGCATTGGCGCCGAATCTGTAGAAGCCGCATTTCGGATGCCAGACCAATTCAATTGTGATAGCGCCTGCATCGCTTGCTGCTTATTCGTCGCTCCATAAACGCCGCGTGTCTGCGTCGATTTTTGGGTAAAATACTTTTCTGCAAAATCAAAAATATTCTGATTCTGCCCACGCTGCGCCCTCAAAAATGAATTGAACGCGCGGTCTAGTTCTTCTTGCGTATCATATGCGCCGGATCCCTGCAATGCTGAGTAGATAGACAATAGATCGGTTTCGGATGCGTTCGAAAAGTTGGATTGTCGAAGATTTGCAATCCTGTTTGTCGATTCTTGTATCTGCGAAACGCTTGCGCCGGTCTGACCCTGTATTGCCTTTATCCGATTTGCATATCGATTGAAATCGTTTGCGCTCGCGTTGCCAGTATTTTGTTGACGAAACATTGCAGCCGCGCCGGGGAATCTAATTTCTGCAACGGCTGCCTGTGCTATATCATCGCGATTTGACACGCCCAAAACGGATGTGACGCGGTTTATTGCATCGACAATCGTTGTATAGTCCGCGCCGGTCTTTATATACAGTTCACCAAGCATCGAATTCTTTTCATCATTGGAAATACTCGCCTTGATTCGGTTTGCTTCGCGCTCCCTGTCCACTTGGGTGTTTGCACTCGCTATAGCCATGCCGCCAAGTGCCATTGCACCGCCAACGATGCCAGCGCCAGCAATGCCAGCGCCTTTTACGGCGAGTGATGCGGCCTTTTTTATAGCCTTGTATCGTCCTTCGGTTGTCTTTAGAGCTTGCACAAATTTCATCTGTTCTTTGATTTTCTCGCGAATTGATTTGATATCATCTTTCACGAGCGCTGATAATGTCTTGTTTTCTTTTTTCTGTGCCTGCAAAATCTTTGATTCTTGCTGTGCAAGCCGCAATGATGTGCGGATCGCCTTGTTCTTTTCCAATGCCTTTTTCAAGTCATCGTCCGAGCCTTCCACGATATCTTTTTGGATGCCATTTATCTCTTTGTCGATTTCTTTTGCGCGTTTCTTTTCGGCTGTGGTTTTGCCGAGGCTTTCACGCTCTTTTTTGAGTGCATCAAGCCTCGCCCGCTGCACTTTTCCATCTTCGGTTAATGAATTTCTAATCAAAAGCGCTTGCTTTTCAAGTGTCGCAACGGTTTTAGCACTCTCACGGTTGAACGCTTCTATCTCTTTTGTGGTGTCGCCTTCGGATTTCGCAATATCATTTATTTTGGACACGAGCATTTCGGCTTGTTTCGATGCATCCTCTAAGCAGTTAGACAATCCATCACGCGCCGAATCACTGATATTTTTTAGTGATTTCTCGATGTCGCTTATCGCCGCGCGCGTCTTGTCTGATTGCTCAATGTCAAGTTGAATTGTATATTTTGAGACTTTACCTTGTGCCATTTGTAGACCTCAATAAATCCTGTCTGCCTTTAACAACTACCGGGAATACCTCGTAGATCTGAGTTATCGGCATGTTTAGAAGCTCAACGACCGACGTGTGAAAGACCTCCGATATATTGCCGCACCATCCAAGCGTTTTGATATAGAACGATCTGCAATCGTTTCTACTCACTCCACATGCATGATAAAAAAAAGGCCGATCTTTTCAAGCTCCAGCAAGTCCGAAAATGATATGTTGTCTATGTCATCCAGGCAAATTTTGTTATCCTTGTGATTTACAGCCGCGATCCACGCCGTAGCCATCCGAAATTCGCTCGATGTGGATTTCGTCGAAACCGCCGCATCCATGTCGAAATTGACACCTTTTAGCCTCGCCTCAAGTCTAACGATGTTGCGATAATCCATAGGCTTCAAACCGTCAAAATCAAAAGATATTGATTGAACGGTTTCGCCGGACAATGTTTTAAGCGGCTTTGACAGTTCTAAAGTTTCCATGATCTCACCATAAAAAAAAGCCGGGATGATTCCCGGCTCTCTTTATAACATAGATTCAAGCTCTGATCTATAGTCAACGCCATTTATCTTTAGCACGCCGTTCAGCTTATCAATGTATCTGATTTCCTGTCCATCACAGAGCAATCGGTAGAACATTGTATTGATTGTAACCGTTCCAGTTGTGTTGCTGCCTGGATTAACAGAATTGCCGCTATCATCAGAAATGACGCCCTTTATATAGGCGACAAACGGCACAAGATGAAATCCAGAACCGTCGGCGTTCTTTACTTCCTGCCCCCACTTGATCATGTAGTCTTTTACGCCATATCCATGGAGTTTCGATTGTATAATCGACGGTTCACATGTGATAGTGGTTTGCATCGAATTGATTCTCGTTTGATCGACGCACTCAAGCGATCCCATCGATTGCGTTTCAAGCGTAGGATGTGAAATCGCCGGCAAGCCCACCTCAGCCGTGTCTACAATGATGGGATATTGCTCAAATTTGCCATTTTCACCGACGTAAACGGTGCATCCCTTTACGACAATATATTGATCAACCTGTCTAAATGCCATAATTCATCCCCTATTCTTCGCTTGTAAGAGCCGACAAACCGGCGGTTGTATATGCGATTTCGGCCTTAAGATACTTTGCTGGGGGCGTTTCGGTGCATTCGAACGACCAAACAAATCTACCAAGCTGCAAATCGCTTGTTGAATTATTTTCTGGCCTGAACTCCACAACGGGATTGCCGATAAGAACACCGCGTGCCTTTAGTCTGTTCAGCTGATCCAGCTCATAATTCGTTATATCGTTTCGCATTGACAAATCCATAGGATTATCAATTTCGAATCTGTGTGCAAGCTGGAAACGGTTCAATATCATCATCTGCATTCTGATATAATTATCAAATCGATACAGCTCATCTGATACTGTTCCGCCTGCAAACAATGATGTGTGATCTCCCCAAGTGTGATATACGCCGTTTCCATAATAGATATAACTGCAAACACCATCGGCGCTCAATTCTGTTACTGTGGATTCTGGCAAAGTAACCGGCGTGATAGCTTTTACTGCGATCGAGAGCTGCGTCACTTGTGTACCGGTTAGCGAGTTTCGATCTGTTTCAAGCGCAAGAACGCCGTTGTTGTTTACCAGTCTTGCTTTCGTTTTATCGATAAGGCCGCCGCCGATATTAAACGTATAAATAGTATAAATACAATTGCTGTCGTATATAATATCGGCATTATCTGATTTCAGATTTGTAACGGCGCGATCCGTTCCGGGTGAGATCTGGAACGTGTCGCACTCGATCTCATCTACATCGGGATCGGTGAGAATCACAACCCCCTGTATACCGGGAATAGCAAGGTTTCCGCCGGATCTGCCAGGCGCGTCATAATCCGCGTCGCTCTTTGCCTGAAGGCACGCTCGCACGGCCGCACCAGATACAACATAGCCGCCGGACGTTTTGACGCTTCCCCACACCACGAGCGCATGTCCATCAGCGAGCGCCGACGCCTTGTCGTTTGATATAACGCTTGCCTGTGCAACGCCGGACTGATTGAGCTGTGATGCAGATTGCGGCAGATCATACATCAAAAATGATTGCCAGTGTCCAGCGGCGAGCTTTGCGATCCCGTCAAGCGCGGCAAGAACATCATCATCGGAAACGGACGGTGCGCAAATGATATTCACAGCCGTCGGTGTGTCCATTAATAGCTTTTCGATCGCATAAACGCCAGTATACAAAGCCGGTTCGCCAAGATAATCACTGGCGTTTGGTGTTTGTGCGTGCGAAACGGGGATCATGTATACCTTTCTTATCCCAGCGATCTGAAAGGCCGCGATCGCCGCTTCCGTCAAATTGTAGCCGTCGCCTGGCTCGCCGCCCAATTTCTGTGCATAATCACTCATTGATGTGATTAAATGCGCTTTGTTCAGCTCACCAGACGGTGATGCACCGATAAAAATAATATTCGTTTCTGTAGATACAGGCGTTGCACCGATACTCGATACAAGCTGCGCGTCCACGCCATATAATTCAGTTGCCATTGTGCCTCCTATAACATCGATTCAAGATCGGTGTCCCGCAACGTTTCGACAAAATTCTTTGTGTCCGATTCAAAAGATACAGAGCATTCAGCATAAGGAAAATCCGCAAGATAAGGGGACGGCGTGTTTAAAACCACGTTCGATATGTCTTTGTTGGTATTTCCCATTTGCTTTAATGCGAGATACACCTGCTCGCCAAGCAACAGACAATATTTATACAACTCTGAACGCACACGCGCCGAATCAATATTGTTTCCTGTGTCATAAGTGTATATATTCGGCTCGCCATCGATTGGCCTTGTGATTTCCTTATCCTGCAAAGCTGGATTGCAGACACAGCAATGCACAAGATATTGTGCGATTCCGCTATCATTGACGCTCACAAGCTGAACGCAAACTGCGGGCGTGTTCATCGGGATGCCGTTTGATAGATCATCGTAGGTGAATGCATAGACCGTTGGTTTGCGTTCTAAATACTCACTTGTATCATCGCTTCCCTTCCACTTGAACGTTAAAGTATCCATGCGGCTTTGCAGCGATTCAACGATCTTTTCTGTACGGATGATCAACGACATGATTTAACGTCCCTGTTTGCGCTCCAATGATAGAACAACCAATCCTCGCACGGTTGCACAATCGATGATTTTGTATGGTTTAGAATCGACATATATAATCGCATTCTTAACCAAACAAGCCGAAAATTCTGTATCTTTTGGATCTATGAAATATAGAGAAAAGCTGAAAGCGTTCAATGGCGACACGTCCGAAGTAAAATCTATTTCTGCGGATTGCAAAGACGCGTACAACGTCTTTTTTATAGTTCCACATTGTATCGTTGTTTCGCGCGTGAAATCGCGAAATTCATTCACGATAAAAGATAGATCTTGCTCTACAATGTCGCCCAAACGCTGCATTTTACCCCCTAAGCGGCTGATCCAAGTGTGATCCAACGCCATGCCGAAAGCGGCGAGGGCAAAGGATTAGAGGCACAGCGAACCGCCACAGATTCGTTGTTGAAATCATAGTATTTATAAACTAAGTATTTTCCAACGACCTGTTTAATATCAGCTGCGCCACCCTGGAACATAGCAACTGGATTTGGCAGACCGCAAGCACCGCAAAGCGTTCTACCGCAACTCGGCGCAAGTATACAAACAAAGTTATCAGGTAAATAGTTTGTCCATGTACCGTTTGAAGCCTTGTATCCCCCGTTGTATACAATCAGGTTCAAAACATGTCCGTTAAACTGTGCCTGTCCTACGCATTTTGCACCGTCGATTTCAGCACTAAATAGATCGCGAACATCGCCGTTTGCAATGTTTGTATAATGGATTTGGCTATTTAACAATCCTTTTGTGTTCATGTCGGCATACAGCAAAGCCCAAGCCGCTTCACTCATCAAAAGATCTTCAGCGCGTCCGCCGTGCTGCACAAGCGTTCTGACCATTGCGCAAACATCATCGTGAGGTGTTGCGCCGGTTTGTCCCCAATTTGCAGCAGGGACATAAACCTGTGGGTTTTTCTGCGAATTTGAACTATCAAAATATTCAATATTTACAGTTACCTGTGTGGAATCGGTTGGGCTTGTGTCCATCGTGAACTGAATTGCGTTATTTTGTAATGCCATCACGCACAACCGCTCAATTGCACGGCTTGCGCGATTAATACAACGCGCCGCTTTGATTCTCAAAAGTGCGTCCAATGCATCCGCGTGTGATGGTGACAAATCATTCCTACAGAGCGATTCAAAAAGCACGCGGTCTTTATTGCAAGTATCAATAGTATCACTGATACCAATCCGAGGGGGAACAACGTTATTAGCAAAATAAGTTGTAGTGTTTCCGTCAACATAGCCGCATTTTACGAACGCGCCGCTTGCAAAATCGCCATCATCGAAATCTAACAGAACAGATTTCGAATCGAAAAGATCTACCGGCTCATTTGTAGGAAAATAGCGCTCCTGCAAGAGTTTCGGCATTCTATCCTCAACGAGCAGCATGCGCGGCTGTGAAGTCTGATCGTAAACTGAAATGGTTCCTGCCATTTTTTAGCCCTCCATTAATAGTATTAATCCAATCCAACCATTTTGTCAAAGTTGGGGTAAGTCTCCTTAAACTTCTCAAGCGAAGCCTTTGGATCTTCGGTCTTTTCCAAATGAATCACGGATTCGACCGGCTGGCAAGGTTTGCAGATTCGATCATAAGCCGCTTTCAGCCTTGCGTTATCGCGTCGATCTCCACATTCTGCGTTCATTTCCTCAATCTTGCGCAAACGCTCTTCGATAGATTCGAATCGTTCCGCGATTCGCTCCATGATCTCATCAAGATCCGGCTTGCGCTCTTCCTTTACATCTTCTTTGATCTCTTCTTCCACCACTTCTTCAGCTTTGGATTCCTCGATCACTTCGTCCTTTTTGACTTCATCGGCCATTTTAGCACCTCCTTTTGGGTGAGTTAAAATATATTTAGCGCACAATCGCGCCTGAACACTATCATTATCCACGTCAAAAATACTATCGATAAGTCCTATCGATAGCGCTTCGTCTGCGGTGAACCATCTGTCTTTTTTTAGATCTTCGGCTGTATAGTCTGGCAATCGGCGTTTAATAACGGCGAGCTGTGCCGCGTTTGCAATGTCGATCCCCGCATCATGTTTGCCATCTGCATTCCATGCGGAATGAATCATTATTGCGGCTGTTTTTGCCATTTCTACGCGATTGCAAGACAATACTATATCTGCCGCGCTAGAAGCCGCAACGCCGTACACTTTCGCTGTAAACGTGATACCGTCTCGCTGCGCTTCCTGTATCTTTTGATACACCGCGTTACCATAGAAAACAAGACCGCCATGTGATGTGATTTCGATGACAACGCCGGAATCTTTCGGAACGGTATCAATGAACGAGCTAAAACCATACATGGTGCGTTCATCGATATCATCAAATATTTGATATCTATAGATATCCATTGTTACACCTCCGAGACTTCCACTGTTTTATCAGGCATTTCAGGATTTCCCGTTGCTTTGTGGCCATATAACGCCATTGCAGCTTCATCACGATCCACTAAACCGAGTTGTATTGCTTTTGTCCAGGCGTCGATCTCTTTTGTTGGATCCAAGCAAAGCGCTGTTGGTGCCTGCCATTGAGAAATCACACTGATATCTAATGCGGCGTTTATGTCTTTTGTGAGATCATAAACGAATTGCTCAAATATAGGCTTTATAAATTGCTCTATAAAGAACCCGCGATATCGCTTAAACTGCCTGTTTGCCTCCAAAACAGAGCCGCGCGCGCTCGCATACGTGCCATCGTAGTTACAAGCGAGCACTTGTAATGGCACGCCGATTGCGCTTGCAAGCATTCCGCTTTGTGCTTTTATATACTCACCAAATTGTGAGTTGGGGTTTGTAGGCTGCAAAAATTTGACATCCTCGCCAGGCTTCAAGTTCCAGAGCTCGCCCGCTGATACCGTCTTTGGGCGTGGATATGGCTTATCCTTTGGGCGTGGATATAGCTTATCGAACCACGCTCTTTGATCTATCTCTTTTTCGTATCCAGACGATAATGCCATCGTCGGTCCGGTTGCGCCTTCTTCTGCTTTTTCTATAGGTATCGGCGCGTCAAGATCGCGTGATAAAAGCGGCTCAGTCTCGTCCATCGTTGGATTCTCACTTGTGACAAACCCCCAAACGGATGATTGAAATTGCGCTGCCTGTTCTACAGATCTAATATATCCCGTTGTCGCATGCAAAGATTCTATTGTTTCGGCGAGCATCGGAACTCCGCGATATTGATCCGGACGTTTCGGCGAGAAAAGATGAATCACCTGCGGCAATCCATCCGCATCATTCGCTGGTATGCGCTCAATCTGCGAATCTGTCACGATTAACGGCTGTGATATATAATCCTTTAAGATCCAGTATGCACAAGGAATGGAATCACAATCAAGCTCTACGCCGTCAATAATTCTGTTTCCGTTGTCTGGATTGATGCAAACCGGAAATTGATATTCATCGGCGCGGCTTGCGTAGTAGTATGGCGATTGAACGCGATCCGCCTCTATCGCTCGCCATGATGATATTTCACCAGGCTTTTTCACAAAAAAGATATCGCCGGACAAAAGCCAATTCCTGCAAGCCAATTCCTGCATTTGAAGGAAATTTAAACGCCTCTGTGCGTCCAATAGTTTTAAATGCGAAGCAACGGACCACCGCTTTGCAAGCCGCTTATATCCAGATCCTTCAACAACATAAGTCAAACCATCGCCAATGATACCACCTGTCATTCTATCGATTGCAGCCGCTGCCATTGGATTTGATATAGCGAGCTGCCTAGATCTCGATACAAGCCACATCCGAACGGGTAAAATATCATTTGTAGCCGTAGAACTATAGCTGTTAAATCCTAATAGCGTCTGCGAATTAACCGATCCGCCGGCTCCAGCATATCCTATGTTGAACGGATTTATAGGAAACATCACAACCCCCACCGCATGTTTTGTGGATTTGCATATACACAGTGAGAAACTTTGCGCGGGCTGCGTCCTGTCAAAATACAATCAATTTCATCTATCCTGATTCTGGTTGAGTCAATCCAAGATTGCAGCTTATCAAGATCAAGTTTCGTCCTCGAAATACTATAATGACCAAGGTTATACGACTGGATCTCGCCACTCAATAGCCCTTGCATTGCGGATATTGCATCCGCAAGTGCTGTTGCAAGCGCTTTGCGCTCATCCATAAGCATTTGTCGTTTTGTCGTATAAATATATTCGGTCATCACGCGCACGCCTTATAAATGCGGAAATTTTGGTTTTGTTGGCTGCGTTTTATCGTCGTTGCCAGCTTCATCTTTTTTGATATCAATATTTTCTTCGGTCTGGACGCCATCCGCTTTATCAGTAGCATTATCTCGCTGTTTCTTTTTAGACATATCGACATAGCTCTCTTTGTCTAGTCCGGTTGAATAGTATTTGTCAAAATAGTATCGCGCACAGGCGAGCGCGTAAACTCTGCAATCTAACGGCTCGTTGTTTGTGTGTCCCTTTTGAGGCGCGATCCATTTTCCATTGATTTTTTTCTCACTCAAAAGACCCTGGAAATATTCCACGTCATACCCACAGCCCTTTATATACAATAATCTTTTATCGCCTGCAATAGTTAATAACGCAGAATTTGCAATTTCATCTTTACCCGCATTGACACCTATCATCTGAACCGTGCAGCGGCCTTTAATTCCTCCATTTAGCTTGAACTTTTGCTGTTTACCAATTAGTGGATCTGCGGAATTTTTACCGCTCGAAACATAGCCCTTTATCGGCATGAATCGCCGGTTTCGATATGAATGCATGTATACAGCGTTCGTTCGATGCCCTCCAGAATCACAGAATGCAAATACTGGCCGCATTATCGTTCCATCGCATCTTGTATATGTGCGATTAAATAGATCCTCGAACGCTGCCCACACTTCCCTCTCGTTTGGATCGCCAACCAAAACGCTATAGTCCAATCCAAACATGTATTTGCAATCGGCGCTAAATCCGCACGTTTCGCAGTATAGGCAAGAGTCATGCGTGTCAACTCCCATCACGATAAACGCAACTTCACCAGGCAAGCAATCCACTGTATATCCTGCCATCGATAAGCGCATCAGGTCCGGCGGCTGTATTGTGATTTCATCCTTCGGCTTATATACTTCGGCGAGCCTGGTATTTCGAAAACTCTGATAAGATGCCTCGCCGAGCGACAACGCCGCGATCTCCATCTTCTTTAGGTAGTCCCAAGAATAGAAGTGATGGCAGAGTGTGCCGAAGATCTCAAACGACCTCAAAATTCTGCCATACTGATCATCCAGAGGTGTGGAGTTTTTCGGATCTGAGAATCGATGTTCAAGCGATTTGATGTCCTGCTCACTGTAGACGCAGCCGCATTTTTTGCACGCGTAAAACGGTTCTGAACCGCTGTAATCGATATCATCAAAACGCACATCCATAAACGCGCCGCACTCACAGACGCAACCCCAAGTTTCTTGTGTCCCAAGCAAAAAATTTTGGTTGATCCTGCCATCGTATAGCGTCGGTGTGGATGTCATCAGATACATCCCGCGAAATCTCATCATGCGCTGAATTGCGTTTTGCAGTGGATCGCCTTCGCCTTTGAGCTCGTAAGGCCACGCATCGACTTCATCAAATGCACAAAATTTTGACGGTGTAGAACGCAAATCAGATGGACTTTTTGCGCTACACAGTAAAAGGTTTGCACCGCTTCCAAGACCAATGTTTACAACTGAATTAGAGCGGTCTGGATCCTTTAACTTGCTGCTTCCTGGATTGTTTATCCCGCGCGTTCGAAGAAATGGCCGAATCCTTCCACGGCTCATCTTTTCGGCGCTTTTCTGTGTGTCCAGGATAATCATTGTATTCGCGCGATCGTACTCTACAATCCATGATAAGAAATTCTCGATCATCGTGGATTTTCCGACCTGCGCGGGCGATTTAACCACAACGCCCATTGTCCCTGCAATATCTGATAATGCGGCCGTTGGTTCGTATAGATAAGGCGTTTGATCATAAGAGAACATCGCAGATGTAGACGGCATATAGCGAGACGAAACGGCAAGATCTGCCGCATTCATCATTGGTCTGGTTTGCAGACATCGCAGGCTATACAACCGTTCGCCATCATCAAACATCATTTCGCCTTTTTGGCTTTCGCGCTTCGCTTTCGTGATTCCTCGACTTCCGAAGAATTATCAGCTTTTTCGGTCTTTGTGGATTCAATCGTGAGATGCAGTCTTTTTTGTGAAAGCCTTTGCAGCGAATCATCTATATATTTTTGCAACTCTTTGTATTGGTGCGGATTTGTAGACGGCACAACACTTTGCACCTTATCCGGTATCTGTTTCAATAGTCTGATAAAATCCACAAGAAAAGTATCAAATTCAGATAGCGCAACTTCAATTCGGCATAGTTCGCCAGCTTTATCCGCAAGCGATAATTCGTCCTTGATCACGGATAATTCAGTAGATCGCATTTTCGCATAATTCATGCGCCGCTCAACTTCTTCGATTGATATATCGGCGTATCCTTGCAACGTATACTTTTCTTTGTATTCGTCCGACATCACGCGCCCTCAAGATATGATTCGATCCGATCTTTCGCCTCGATCCACCCGTGACAAACAATTGCCTTGTATCCTTGCCCGTTTAATAGGGCGATATACTCTTTTTGGAAATCCGAAACGACACCGCCTTTTTCGCGCTTCATCTCAATAAAAAGTCCATGATACCCAAACGCAGGCACGGCGAGAAATAGATCCGGAACTCCAGCGCGCACACCTTCCGCTCGCAGATTCGACGCGGTTACAACGTCACGGCGTCCGCCGTTTGGAATTGCAAATAATAGCTGTTCGTCGATCCCGAAGTGATTGCATGACAGATGCCACCACTTCATCAGTGCGCATTGTTCTTTGTGTTCAATTTGATTCATTTCTGCTCAAAATTTGTTGGTATTTGCTAAAATTCTGACAATCCGATCCAAAAAATTAACTATATTTTTTTTGGATCGGGCTCCCGCCTGCAG
>Ga0326511_10000551_pt1 | contig 32705 bp, 57 predicted proteins | sample 0_2496_0518_D_FD_203701 | JGI IMG/M metagenome (GOLD analysis project Ga0326511, IMG submission 203701) | Bovine rumen microbial communities from UC Davis, California, United States - 0_2496_0518 | ecosystem: Host-associated > Mammals > Digestive system > Stomach > Rumen | place: USA...
GTTCTGCGCAATATCGCAAGGTTTCCTCTGAAGCCTCATCATCATAAAATTCGCCAGTGATAACAACCTTTAATGTTGCTGTTATTTTGTTTGGCTTATCTTTTGTCACCATGATAAACTCCTATTTAAGTTGTCCATTGGACGTTACTACTTGCTGAAAATGGAATCCTATGGTTACGCATAACAGACACTTCAACGTCGAATCCTGCGTCTTCAAGGTCTTGTTCTGCGCAATATCGCAAGGTTTCCTCTGAAGCCTCATCATCATAAAATTCGCCAGTGATAACAACCTTTAATGTTGCTGTTATTTTGTTTGGCTTATCTTTTGTCACCATGATAAACTCCTATTTTGATTAGCTTGATAAGCCCGTATATGCCTTGAAATAATCCCAGTAGTCCACAGTTGCCTTATTAAAAAGTCTGTTAAAGGCTTCTGCCATTCCGGCATATCCTGCAAAAGTAGGATGCCTGTGGACCTGTGTCTGCACATATATGCTACTGGACAGATAAGGATCGTCTTCTGGATTAAGAACAGGAATTCCGTATTCAACACCTAATTCTGATATGGCTTCATTAAGTTCAGGCCCGTTGTTCAAGTTGCCGTATCCTTTGCTCTGCCTGCACAATATGATTTTTGCATTTGGTGCGTGTTCAATAATACTATCAATAATGTTTCGGTAGGAAGTTTTATAAGCAGAAACATCTGTTTGGGCATAAGCATCGTTATGCCCCAGTGAGATCACATACAACTGCTTTGCACTTTCAGAAAGTAGCTTCGGGAGACAGTCAGCATCGGAACGATATCCGTTTGTAGTTATACCGCCTTTAGCATATATGAATGCGTTTATGCCGTGTGTCCGTTCAAGAATCTTCCCCCAACTTAAATTCTGATTTTGTGCGGTGACCGTTGGGTTTTCTGATATCACAATCATTCCCGCCATATAGCTATCTCCGCAAAAACCTATGTTTTCAAACATTGCAATATCGCTTGCCATGACGTCAACATCTGGTATTTTTTCTATGGTTGCTTTAATGGCATCAATGTCTGATATTCTTTCCATATACAGTCTAACTGTATAATCTAGTGCGGCAGTTCCGTCATTCCAAGATAATGGTGTCGTATAGTTGCGAATAGTAATAAGTTTTGGAATCTCTGTTCTTGTCGCAGACCTTGCATACCCGAAATAATTTAGCATAACATAGCATTCGTGTTCTGTTTTATAATTTAAATAAAAACTGTGAAAACTTGTTTCGTCGAATTCTCCAAGATTCTTATACCATTCAATTTTATAAGTATCGTCATCCCAGTAAGCAAGAGCCAAAGTCGGCGATGATGCACGTCCTGCTAACAGTTCAAGTCTTTCAAGGTATGTTCCACTAGGGACTACACAGACGGAATAATACATATCATTAGAGCCGAAATACAGGTTATATGTGTCAGAAACATCTAGCCCTTCATATGAAAGATCATCACTTATCACCTTTGGATAAACGGAATTCATTTTTACTGTCAATCCGCTGATGTCGCTATGATTGTCGTTTCCTAAAGCAATTGCTTCTTCCGCTTCTTCTCTTGCAAGAAAATCATTAGCTATCAAAGGTGGGAGATATTCTTTTGTTTCAGTACCTTCAACGATTTGACAAGTTGTATATGGCGCAACTGCCCTACAGACAATGTACCCGGTTATAGGCGATTCGATTGACTTTGTTGCCTGTATTACCCTCTGCTGATTGTACGAAATTGCTCCGATTTCCGGCTTTACATTATAAAATCCACACACCAAAGATGCTTCATTGGTTGTTACAGTGTAAGATTTCCCGCTCTCAACGGGAGCATAATATAACAGTGTATCTACACTGTATGCGATCTCACCGCTACTCGATACGCTTGCGTTTTGTATAGTTCCAGTAACGATATTATAGGTCTGCTCTGCAATTGCGCTCTTTAATACAGCAACGTCATCGGCGATAACAGCGTCGGCCCAGTGTGCAGCCGTCCATGTTTCGGCTGTTGTGATCGGAACGATGCACTTTTTCAGACGTCCGTCATACCATGCATAGTCACCTACTGCATATGTTTTGGATGTGCTGTATGTTCCGGCCACTGATGCCAGGAGCGTCGAATAGTCCGCCGGAATGCTGTCGATCGCCGTCTGGATCTGGTTGATCAAATCGGTGACGCTCGGAATAATGGTCCCAGGATCGATGATCGTCTCCGTCTCCGTCCGGATCGCTGTGAACACGCCTGCAAAAATGGTCGTCTTGACGTCGCCAGTGGTCAGCTTTACGTACACCTGCACCGGACCAGGAATCTCCATGCACGCCTCAGAGAGTGCCACTGTGACGGCATTGCCAGAGATCGTGCCGGTCTCGATCGGGACCGTGGATCCATTTGCACGGATCACAGTGCCGGAGACCGTGCCAGAGATGCTGGCGGCCTCGTTGCCGTTGTACAAATCAATCTGGATTTCGTTGGCCAGATTGTCCTTAGAGAAAACCACACTCAGATCATAGTGGATCTGCAGAGGTTTGGTCAGATCCTGCCGGTAAGTGCGTTTAAATACTGTCGCCATTGTCTACCGCCTCCTGATTATTGGTTTCTGCTCGTTTGTCATCTTCCTGGAGTCCACGCTTGAGCGCGTCCAGCTTATTGCAGATATCACAGATCGTGGAAGCATTGCGGACGCCCTGCGTCACGAGGCTGTTGACCTGCACCATAATGCTATCGATCAGGCCGTATTTGTCATACAGACCCTTACCGTCGTTAATGTTCATTCGATACACCTCTCATGTGCGTCCTAAATAGTAGATTGTTGTGCCACTTGCTGTCGTGCCCGTACCATTGAAAGCACGCAGCGTTACACCGGAATATGTGAAACTTCTAAGCGTGCCCAAACCGGTCAGTACATATTGACTCTGCCATGATGCGGTATGGTTGCCAGCTTGGATGTCTCCGCCGGTGCTGATCAGCTCGTACCCTTTCACACTGTCCATTGCTTCGATATCTCCCTCGCTGTGCAGGCTGTTTGTGCTCAGGGATGCAATCCACCCATTATAGGAAGACAAATAACCATCCAGATCAATATAACTAGCGCCTATTTTAACTATGCTCTCGCCGCTTTGTCTGTTGATAGCCAGGACAATGGAGGCCGCATCGATCGCGCCGTTTTTGACCACAAGCGAAATCTCGTTAGAATGCACATTGATCTCGGATTGCATTGACTGCATCCCCTGATAGACTGAAAAGATCCTAGTGCCAGTAGTAGCGTCTGCCACAATGCCGGACTGCCAGAGCTCTGAGATACCTGTACCATCAACTGCTTCGATGGTTTTGGTGAGTACCTTGCTCCATTTTTCACTGTCGGCTTTTCCGCCGCCTCCGCCGCCTCCGCCGCGCACGGACTTGACGGCTGAGGCCATCTGTTTGGCTCCGGCCAGACTGCCGGTGATCGGTTTGATCTCCGTGCTCATCTGCACAGTCAGCCGATCCGGTGTGTTGAGGATATCAGGATAGCTCAGAGACATGACACGCTCCACAATAGAGGTGTCGTATCCAGGAAGCACAACCGCGCATTTAGAACCGAGAACGATGTGATCGTAATCATCACCGGTGATCCTCTGCAGATCCATGCCGGAGATCTGGATACTGGTCACAGGATTCGAGTGCTCATCCAGCACAGACTGAGCATATTGGTCGGCCGTCATGCCTCTGGGAAGCTGATCCGATTTGATATCGGTGCAGCGTGTTCTCACACCATACTGAGACTGAGATGTCGTATCATTTTTCGTGATCGTCGTCACGGTGCCGTCCGTATTGCTCACAGTGCAGATCAGTTTGTTGAACAGATCCTGATCTGTGATTGAGATCTTCGCGCTCTCGATATTCCTGGTCACTCGAAACGCGGCGTCCGTTGTGCTGGGCATCTGGACGAGATTGAGAGTCCATGGAGAGGTGGAAAAATCGTATGTCCACATGTACCCGACCTGATACTGCCGGATCTCTTCCAGCAGTGTCCAAATCGTCTGGTAATTGATCTTCAGAGGGATGCTGTCCGTCATTGCACAGGTGCCCAGCTGCCATCTGACTGTGCTCTGCCGGCCGAGGATGGTCTGGATCCACGCCGTCGCCGTTTTGGTCTGTTCTTCCTCAGCTTCCAGCTCATAGACGTCATCATTAAGCACGTCCACCATGCCCATTAGCTGGAGGACAATGCTCTGGCGGTAGGTGTAACCGTACGACACGACTCGGAACTTGCCGAGGGAGGTGCCATTGCGGAACAGCTCGATCATCGCATGGGTGTCTGGCACTTCCTGATCACTCAGCATGGTCAGCGTGGCTTTAGGAATGTCGTTGACAGACAGGTCGACGCTGCAGGATGATGCACGGATCCGAAGATGCTCGGTGCTGTCTGCGTTGTACCAGATCGGCATCACATGCCCCTTAATCGTCATAAATACACCCCTCTCGCCTTGAATACGACCTTGCAAGCGATGCCGGCTGAGAACATAACATTATTGTAAACACCTGGATATGTAATGATATCGTCCGCACCGGTCCTATATTTGAGCAGCTCCTCTGTGTTGTTGGCAATGTGTAGATAGTGGTGATTGTCATAGTAGACTCGAATTGTTTCGCCAGCAGCTGCCAGATCTACCGCCGTCGGAGCTTCAACCTCGAAAAAGTTCACAAAATCATTGTTTCCCAGGGAAAAATGATTGATGGCTCTCGTGGGAGTGATATCGGCCTCAAGAAATCCTGTACAGGTGCCAACTGGATACAGTTCTCCACTGATTGCGAGCTCTTCCTCATAGGTGACCGTGATCGGTTCCTGATCCACCCAGAATGGAAACTCGTTCGCAGAGAATACGATCTGCAAGTCCTCATTCCATTCGCGCAATCTTCCGAGCGCCGGCAACTTTTTGCAGGTGACATAGATCTCCTGGCCTGGATGAGAGGACAGCCGGAGCACACCTCCATCAGCGGCCCATTTATACACAGCCTGGATTGCGGCCACTCTCGTGGCGTAGTTGAGGCGCTCACGGATGGCAAACTCAATCGTGATCTCACGCTCCGACGGGGAATTCCTGGCTATCAGGTTGCCGAACTGAGGGCGAGTCATCAATATCTGATTGTATTCAAGCTCGCCCTCGGAGATGTGCTGGACGATAATTGAGGGATGCACAGTCGTCAATGAGACATTGTTAAGCCATACGCTTTGATTGCGTCCATCTGTCATCATGCCTCATACCTCCTAGAAATAGTCTGCTCACCCATCAGCTCCTCCAATGTCGGCAGCATGATCTGACCGGCATCGTGCCCGTCGATCTGCACACGCATCTGTGAGAGTGCGTTGAGGATCAGACCGGCCATGCCGCTGTCGGATCCACTGGAGACCTGCTGGACTGCTGGTGCATTGATCGCCGGAGCCCTCAGAGCCAGACCGCCGATGACAGACTCTGATGCTCTGGCCACGTCGACAGCACTGTTTTCGATGCCCATTGCGAAACCGGCGCCGACAAATTCACCGTATTGCTCCATCACTTTGGACGGAGAGGCGATCTGTAGAGCACCTGCTATAGTTGCAGAGACCGCACTAGCCAGATTTGAGGCCGCAGTGATTGCTGCGTCCGCATGCGCTGCAATGCCGTTTGCAAGTCCGACAGAAACATTTGCACCAGTGGTCTCGCTTATTCCTGGCAGCTGTTCCATACTCGCCGGCAATGCATCGATGATTCCCATCAGCGTGTCCAGTTTGGCGATCGATTCATCGCTATCTGAGAACGCATCAAAGAGATCCTGATATGCTTTTGCCTCTTGGTCGATTGTCACACCCTGACGGACGATATCCCAGTATTTCTGGGCTGCTGCGGCTTGCTCTTCTGTCAGTGTGATGACTTCCTGAGCTTTGGTTGTGTCGACTTCTTCAAATACGTTCGATTTCGGAGCGTCGTCATAGTCGCCACTTAGGTACATGGCCTTTGCGGTCTCAGCATCGACTCCCCACTCGTGCATATTGCTGGCGATCGTGGCCTCTGCCTGTGCCATGGTCTGCCCGAGTGATTCTGCCTTTTTGGCGACTTCATCGTCCGCGCTTGCGACTTCCTTTGCGGACTCAGCGCGCTCTCCTGCGTTTTTCTCCTGTTCCATCAGAGGACGGAAAAACTCACCGACGCCCACAAAGAGACCGCCAAGCACCTTAGCTGCAGGTGATCCCAAAACTGATGAAAAGATATTGCCCCCGGCCTTGCCAGCAGAACTCGCTGCGGCGCCACCTGCTGTTTTTCCTGCGCTCTCGATCACGCTCATGCCCTTCAAGAGCTTTAGCTGTGCGATCAGCTTTCCGACCTGCGTGACAGCTTCAGCAACTTTCAAAGCCACGATGCCGGCACCAATCGCTTCCAGAGCACCTACGACGCCGTCCTTATTCTCGATGATGCCGGAGAGGCCGTCGATCAGACCCACAATGTCATCAGAGGCATCAGAGAGGATCTTTCCGAAGTCCTGTTCCGTAAAGCTCTCAATCAGTCCGGAGACAGCTGTCTGGAGCCGTGTGAGCGCCTGCTGGCCTTCCTCTGTTGCCATGAATTCACGCACAGAGGACGCCGCGCTGGAGACCGCTGAGGCCACCTGCTCGATAGTCGGTGCCATCTCAGCCAGGACATCCAGTTTCAGCGCTTCGAGCTGGGCATTCATGTCCTCAATTGCGTCATTTGCATTGCCGAGGCTGTCGACTTTCTCCTGGGAAATCACCGGAGCCGCGTCGGCATATTTCTCCCACTCTTCCCGTCCGGCTTCCAGCAGAGGATTCAGTTCACGCGCTGATTTACCGAATAGGTTCATGGCCATCGCGTCACGCTGGGTCTCGTTGTCGATCCGGCCAAGCGCTTCGATGCTGTCCCAGAAAACATCGGTTAGCGGACGTAGCTCTCCGTCAGCATTGCGAGTAGTCACACCAAGCTCGTTAAAACTCAGCGCGGCCTCTTTGCTGGTACTCTTCATTTGCATCAGCAGCTTGTTCTGTGAGCTTGTGATCGTGTCAACAGAGACGTCCACAAAACGCGCTGCATATTGCCACTGCTGCAGCGTCTTGGGATCCACGCCGGTCGTTTTGCTCAGGGTGATCAGATCATCAGCCCAGACAGTGGCATCTACTCCGGCATCCCAGAGTGCTTTGCCTAGCTGCACCGCACGCTTGATCGAGGCGTCGATTTTCTGATTGATCTCATTGAGAGATCGGTTCAGTCCTTCCCATCCCAGATTAATACCGATTTTTGACAGGGCTTCTTTGAGGGACACTGCACCGGTTTCTGTCTTGCCAAGCTCTACCTTGGCGGTCTGAGCGTCAGCAGTAGTCTCTTGCATGCTCTCGCCGAGATCGTCATAGCCGTCAGCTGATTTCTGGAGGGCCGCGTCATTTTCCGCGATCGCCTGATTGATCTCAAGCACACCAGCCTTGGCGTTTGCCAGTTTGGCACGCCACTCCATGACTTTCGTGCTGTTCGCATCATAGCCGGCAGTGGCCAGTGCCTGCAGCATTGAGGTGGCCGCCTGCACGGCTTTCTCCTGCTCTGATAGCTGCTGCTTGAGGAGCTTAGCTTTATCTGTATATAACTTTTGAGCATCGCCGGAGGCTTTAAACTCAGCCTCCGCGAGCTTTAATTCCGAGTTGAGGGAGCGCGTGTTTTTTGCGGCATCGCGCATCGCCTTAGAAAATGAGCTCTCGCCCTCGACTTTGAGTTTCGCTCCAATGTCCGCCACAATATCACCTCGCGCTCATTGTTTTGATAAAATCGGCCTCTATGTCATCCGGATCCGTGAGGACGCGCTCATACTGCATCGTCATGATCTCATGGGTCGCTATGATATCCTGCGCCATCGATAACGGCATGCACAAAGCGCTGTCCATATCGATGCCTGCATTGAGGGCTGCATAGAGGACCATCTCACCAGTCTGGCGCCCGACAGATCTGGTCTTTATTTTTTTGCCGGTTTTGCTTCGACATTACGCTCGCCAGTCATCACCGTGACCAGCTTGCCCATGATCTCCACCATGGCATCCGTATCCATGCTCTCGATCAGATCGTCGAATGATGGCACCTCAGGAGGTGTCTGACCGTTTTTGATCGCCCATTTGTGGCCGCTCTGCATCATTGCATAGAGCAGGTGCATCGTGGCGCTGACGCTTTTTGTGGCGTCTTTGATCTCGATATGCTGCTCTTCCAGGGCGATCTGAGTGCCGATTGAAAACGTCACCGGATAATCGGTTTGATTAATCCTTATGTTGCCTGTTCTCATCTTTGTACCCTCCTAAAAGGAAAGCCCTCTCCCCGAGAAAAGAGAGAGGGCCTGTGTAATTACGGTGCCAGCTTGGTGGCGATCGCAGTGACTGCAGCTGCTTCGGTATCGTAGTCTCCCCAGAACTGCCATTTACTGTTTTCCGTATCATCACGCATTACAGTGGCATCGAGCGACGGAGTCTGAAACTCCACGGTCTCGCCCTGAGTCGTGATGCTGTACTCCGGCAGCATGAACTGACATTTATAAAGGACTACGAGACGCCATTTCACGGTGCCGTTTTTAATTTTCTTGGTAACGAAAGCAAGCCCGACATACGGTGCCACGGCATCGGAATCAAACTCGAGTCCGGCGCTCCCAGTAGGAGCCGTATAACCGAAAATATCGGCAGCTACTGCCATGTCCAGTTCATCAATACCGATCGTCACGGTACCACCGGTGAAAGTGCTGGCGGACTCTGCAGCGCCATTGTCTGCATACAGTACCACCGGATCACGGCCTTCAAGAGTCAGATCCACCTGTGTCGCCTTTCCGAGGACTTTGGCCGTGGCGTAACCGCCGTTGGTATCCATGATCGCGTAATACGGTTTACTTACACCAATGTTTGCCATTTATCTCACCCCATAATTTTATTGATTTCCTCGTCAGCCACATTACCCATGGTTTCGAGGACTTTTGACCGGACTGCGTTGACAGCCGGTCTGATAAAAGGTTGTTTAACTCGCACGCTGGATCCGCTTTCAATGCTCCGCAGGATCATCGGAATCGGCACCCCGTTGGGATATGCATCCTCTGTCCGGCTCAAGTAGCCAGAAAAAGCGATTGCCGTGTTCACGCTGTCACCGGTGTCGTCAAACTCTGCAATACCCAGAGCATTGACGATTTCCGCTTTATCCTCAGGCGTGAGACCTGTGAACGGATGGCCGGTTTCAGAATTGCCCTTTGCCGTGCCAACCGCCAGAGATTCGGCGGCATTTTTTAGGCTATCGGCTACAAGGCCGGCACCCTCGTACAGCATGCGGTGAGCGATTCCATAGCCTTTTTTCCCAAGCATGAGCAGCTGGTCAGCAAACTCATCGCCGCCGTGGTATGTCATTCTGGCCATCACTTTTCACCCCCTAGGCGGCAGGCAATCAAACACCCATTCCCAGTGAGTGTATCCGGTATCGTTTTCATACATCGGACCGGCATTGAGTCGCCAGATCACTCCAACAAACTCCAGCGCTCCCTCAATTTGTGCAGCTTTCTCTGTGCCTCGGGAATGTAAAGTGAAAAGGTCTATCGTGCCCTCCACCAATCTTTCCCCGTGGCGATCGTCTGCCATTAGATCATGAGCGTCATCCAGCGCATACACGCCATAGTCCTGACGGAGCTTGTGAGCGTCCTGCCATGCACCCTCTGCAAACGGGATCTCCGTATCCTTGAGCGCTTCCACCAGACTCTCGAACGTCATACCGTATCCACCATCCTCTCGATCACCAGCTCAATGTGATGGTCTTCGCGGACATAAGTCCTCAGGATCCGGTACTTCCGCCCCTCAAATCTGCAGGTCGGCTCGTCCTGGTATTCCTGGTAATCAGAGAGCACCAGTGTCCACTCAGGATGCAGACCGTGACTCAATGCGTCGTAGCTCTCCGCCCGTGTTACGCTGCGGACTTCGCAGTACGTCGTGCGCTCCACTGGAGTCGGATTGTCATATACGCCATGAGATTCGGGAGTATTGGAGATCAGAGCAACCGTCGAATATCTCGGCATTACTCATTCCCCCAGTTCGTGTATCCTGTCGCGATCCGGAGAGCGCCTTTCTGGCTCTCGTAGGAGTCACGGAGCTGGTCATAATTGGACGGAGACTTGAAGTGCATCCGGCAGTAAGTTTTTACAGCCTGCCGGACCAGAGGATCCTCGGTGTCCTTTTCAGTGACTCCGGCAGTGACCTGCAGATCGAGCTGGGCAGCTGCGATCAGCTCGGTGATCTCCTCATCGTATGCGTCAGTGGTGACACTGAGCACCTGTTTCACTGCATCCAGCATTACGATCTCACCTCGTTACTTTTTCGTTCTCTTAGTTTTTGCAGGCTTGATCTCAGCGGTTTCCGCTTCGGGCTCTGCGGTCGCCGTTTCAACAGGCACTGCACTAAAAACCGATGTCAGGAAACTGGCCTCGGCCGGGGAGACCTCAACGATCTCCCCAGCATAGTGCTTTATCCTGGCATCTCTAAGCAGCCGAACCTTCATCAGGACGGCTTCTTAAGGTTGACGAAATGCCCGAGCTTCGTCACACCATGGGCGGCGAACTGACGGCCCAGAACTTCGACGATGTCTTCCTTCTTGCGAGTAAGATCATCATACTTGATCTCCATGTCGTCTCCGGCAGGATAGTTCACGCGAGCGCCCTTCAGATCGCCAACTATGGCATAGACCTTACCGGCGGTCGCAGTGCTGTATGCAGGGAGATGGCTGGTATAAACCTTTTCATATCCGGCGAAGGGATCAACAGCGAAGCTGCCGGCAGCATAAGCAGCCAGGAATTCGACCTCGGTCTGACGGTTCATGATAACGACAGGAGTGACGGCTTCCTCAGACAGCTGAGCAGCTGCAGTGGGGATGGTCACAACACCGGGAGCCATGGTTACAGCAGGAACGCCGATAGCGGTCGCGCTGTTTGCAGCAGGAGCGGTGGTGATGTCATCCACAACCAGGTCGGCCAGCTTCTTGGTCACGCGGTAGGTGATTTCATCCCAGATATAATCCAGGAATTCCTGACCCTTCATATCCTCGACTTCGTCGGAGAAGCTGACCCACTTCTTGACGGACTCAGGGATCAGAGCGACCATGCCGAAGGTCAGCTCTTCTTCATCGACAGCACCGGAGCCTTCAGCGTGCACGACAGCGTCATCAGCAGACAGCTCAAAGGGAATCTGCAGATTGCCGCGAATATAGGTCTTGGTCACACGAGACAAGATCTGATCGTTTTCCCATGCGGTTTCGATCTTTTCCTGCAGCGTGGTGGGCACCGGCAGCTTCTCACCGGTAATGCTGGCACCGGCATTGGCAGTCAGCAGGGATCGCACCTCGGTGTCGTCACCAGACTTGATATAACGGGCATATGCGTTTACATATTCATTGGATTTCAGAAAATCGCGAAGTTCCATACGGGTCTCCTCCTTGTGTTCTTCTTTGGTTTCGCCGGCACCGTCAGCAATTTCCTGACGACGCTTTTCTGCTTCTTCAGCAGCCTTACGCAGTTCTTCTTTCTGGGCATTCAGAGAACGGACTTCGTTCTCAAGTGCGGTGAGATCGGCACCTTCGGCCTCCATCTCGGTTTTGATTTCGGCCATACGGGCCTCGATCTGTTCAAAAGTCATAATCAATTACCTCCCATTTCCATGAGAATTCTGATCCGCGCTTTCCGATTCTCAATTGCACGCTTTTCAGCTCTTACACTCTCCAGTGATTCTTTGGCGCTATCCAGTGCCTCAGAAATGCCACGTGCTTGAATGGATGTCTGCGCGTATGCTGGAAAAGTGACAGCAGAGACCTCAAACACACGACCGACGGATCGAATCCGGCGTGTCGGATGGTCGCTCTCGATGTCATCCCAGGCATCCTTGTCAACGGTGAACATAAACGACATTCCGGAAATATCGCCGCGGCTCACCGCAGAATAAAGGCTCCGTGCATCGGCATTGTTTTCGGTATCCAGATCCACGCGGATGCTCATGCCGTCAGCATCCACACTCAGCTGCATGGTCGAATGTTCGTTATTGTTTCTCGACCGTGCGAGAGGGATCATGCTTGTATTGTGATTAACCAGGAATCGGACATCTTTGAGATCCGTCTGGTCCAGAGCACCAGCCTCAATGATCTCGTCATACCATCCCAGATCAGTTCGCGTGTTGTACACGATCGGACGGCCACTGAGAAAATGGCCGTGCTCTTCGTTTTCCTCTGCTCTCACCTCAAAGGCAAAAGCACGGATTTCTTTATTCGCCATTATTGGCACCTCCATTGTCCGGATCAGCCGGACCGGTAATATCGTAATATTCACCGCGAGCCGGAATCTGCGATCCATACGGCTCCGGTAGCGGAGACAGATTGAGGATGTCGCGGAGCTCGTTTCTGGTCATCAGGCCACGGTCCGCCAACTGACTGATGGCATTGAGCTTGTCGCCGTTGCTCATGTACTGGAGCCGGTTAGAGCTGAACCAGATACGATTGCCGAAAGCCGTCCGCTCGCGCTCCGTGTAGAGCATGCGTGTCAGCGCTTCGGACAGCTGGATGGCAAACCATTCAACAGCGCCCTCATAAAAAGCAAGCCAGGCGTCGCCGTATGACTTGTTTTGAATAACATCCTCATTGACTGCGAAATAGTCGTATACGTTCTCTTTGATCAGCTTCATCTGATCCGGATCGACTTTGTACGATTCTTGATTGATCTGTTTGATATCTTTATAAGTGTTTGGCCAGAGCAGTACACCGCCGGATCCGCGTCGAAAGTTCATCGAGTTGAAACGGTCGCGCTCTTTGGCGAGATCCTCATCGGTAGACCAGTTCGCACTCTGAGCCATGAAGCGATATGTGGCACTGTTTTTGATGCCCTCACTGATGCCCTGACGCTGCATCTCGATCAGATCGAGCGTCGGTTTCAGTGCCTCGTTATTCGCACCAAAAAGATCATTGTCGAGCTGATAACGCGTCAGGATTCCAACATTCCAAAGCTCCACCGCTCTCCGTTTGTTGTTTTCAAAGTGGAATCGGATATATGGCGTGCCCTTATCTTCTACCAGCTCCCAGTGCTTCGGAATAACCGGAGCAACGCCGTTAAACTCGCCATACTCTCCCAATGTGGGCACAATAAAAGCCGTGTTTTTCGCATAAAGCGCCACGGCTGTTCGGTAGAGGAACTGAGGCCATGTCTGAAAGTTGTTAGGCTGCACCATCAGACGGCTCCGGAGGTTAGGTTTTGCACTGCCGTCGATATTGATCGACAGTTTCGCTGCATGTCGGCCATGAGCATCCAGTGCAGCTCTGATCAGATCGCTCTCATAAATAGATCCACGCCAATCGTGAAAAGAGGGCTGATAGCCATCAAGCAGTTTAAATATCTGTTGTGCGGCCATTCGCTGAGGCCGCGATCCGAAAATCATCTCAAAGAGTCCCATTTGCTATCGTTCACCCCTTTTCGTTTTTGAGCCTCTGCTCGAATTCTTGCCAGTGATTGGCACGCATGCACAGCGCATCGAGGATGGCAGCCACGCCATCAACGTGAGCATTTTTTGCCATCTTGACCAGTTTCTTCCTGGCGTGTGCACTCGTACCACTCTCGATCTGCTGGGCGGCATCCAGGAAATGTACCTTCAGCAGATCGTTGTTGTCCGCGATCCGGAGCTGACCAGACTGGACCATTCCCTCTAGATCGTTCTCAATGCCGGTGAGGTTGTAACCTTGGAATACAGACTCCATGTGAAATCCGTATTGCTCCATCTCCTGCACCAGATAGGTCGCTGTATACCGGTCATATCCGATCATCAGCGGATAAATCCTGTACTGCTCGATCAGATCCCGGTACCAGTTGAAACAATCGTGATAATCGATCACAGCGTCTCCGCTGAGCGTCAGCAGTCCTCTGGAGACCATCATGTCATACGGAAGGCCATCACGTGCAATCGCGTCCTGCAGCTTGTCACGCGGCAGGAAGAACTGGCAGAAAGTCCAGATGATACCGTCGCGCTGGATCAGGATGCAGCAGGCCGTAAGGTCTGTCGTCTGAGACAGGTCGATTCCTCCGAGGCAATAACAATTGCTGAAGTCCTCCAGCCGGTACTCGTTACCCAGCATCTTTTTGATGTCGGATGTCTTAAACCATGCCAGACTGGAATTCTGTTTGATATTGCAATATTTCGTGAGGAATTCTGTCTTCTTGGACAGCGATCCCTCGGCGACAGCGATCTCCTCGAGCATGTAATCGATGCCGACAGAGACACCCAAATTCGGGAGGCTTTTCCTCAGCTCGTTGATGTCGTTCCATTTATCTGGATCGTCGATCATATATAAAAACGGAGCCAGCCGTGTCTCTTTGCTGGTTCCGTTGAGGACCGCCGTGGATCTTTTAAGGATCTCATCATACAGGCCGCCGTCCACAAAGTTGGCCGTCGATATGTAAAACAGAAGCGGCTCAGGACGAGCGCCCTGGGAGCTTTTGACGACCTCAGCCTGCCGGAGGCCAGGTTCGCCTTGCCATGCACCGAACTCATCGCAGATGGCCATGGATATGTTCAAGCCGTCGCTTTTCTTGGCAGAGAATGCCAGCGGCTGGGCGGAGCTGTTGTTTTTCTCGATGTACAGATCCGTCCGCCGGCGCTTGGTCATCCGATCCATCATCGGCTCCTGCCGGATCGTCTGATAGATACCTTCATAACAGAGCTTTGACTGCTCCAGCTTGGGAGCACAGACATACACACGAGCACCATATCCGCCATCCACAAACAAATGATGACAGCCGAGGCCAGAAAGGAGTGCCGTCTTGCCTTGCTTGCGTCCGATCAGAAGCACGATCTCGCGAAACTGGCGCTTTCCGCTTTCGTCTACTATGCCATACACGACCGATAAAAAAGCCTTTTGCCAGACTTCCAGCTTTATGAGTCCAGGAGCCAGCGGCCCCTCATGATGATGCGTATATCTCTCAACGAAATTGATGACCCCACTGGCCCTCTTCTGGTCGAAGCGATACGTGCCATCCTCGAGGCCGTGAACTATGTGCTCATACCACATCCGGATCCATCTGCCGACCGTGACAGAGCCGTCACATATCTGCTGGTAATAGGTCCAGATCCAATTATTCGCAGTCAAAGCTCACACTACCACCATCGGCAGGCTTTCCGAGCTGCTTCACTATGTCAAGCATGAGAGCAAGCGTTTTGTTGGCCGTGTCGATGTATTTCGGCAGCTGAACTGTCAGCGGATTGACGTCCACGTTCGTGTCGCCTTTAACATTGGTGTGTTCGATCATCAGGCCGTCCTCATCGATCTTTTTCTGGATCTTGTCGATCATTTCCACCTGTCCGACATAGCGATCCGCTGCTGATTCGAAAAATGTGTTTCCACTTACGCCATAAGTTTCAGCAAGTTTCATGACGTCTTCATATGTCAGCTTTTGTTTGGCCAATCTCATCGCCTCCTCTCTGAAAAAAATGAAATATTTTGAGCCTCGTCCGGTCTTTCCTACCAGAACGCCCGGACTGGGGTGGCCCGGTCATGGTGGTATACCCCAGGGGGGAGTATCTATTTGATCAGAATGTGACCGTACTCATCGACTTTCCAACGTCTTCCGGCCCTCTTGCCCATTCGAGGACGATCATCTGCATGCTCTTCCAGATGACACTGCTGACAGAGTAGCTCCAGGTTGTCCCAGTTGAGTGCAATCGATGGATCGCGGAGATTATCCTCCGTCAGATGGATTTTGTGATGCACCTGCAGCGGATTGTCACGTGATCCTGGATTGATGATCCCCTTCGCGAGGCATCGCTCACAGAGTCGACCTTTTGCTTCTTTGTATGCCTTTCTACAGCTCTGCCATGCATACGATCCATAGAACTGATCAGCAAATCTCTCAGCCATAACATCACCACATTAGAAAAGCTCAGCGGTGAAACGGTAAGCCGCTGAGCCCAAGGTAGGAAGATCCACTCATGAAGAGCGAAACGGAACGAAGGCCGGCGTCTGACCGACCTTCGGACGGAAAAGCCAGAGAGAGACAACTGGCCATCAGGATCTATCCGCATATCCTGATGCTACTATTATCTACGGATCACGACTGCAATTCAATGAAATCCTTAACCAGATTGAGTGCGACTCCGTGCAGGTTGTAGATCTGTCTCACGCTGTATGCCATTTCCTCAGCGATTGACTCCCATGATAGACCGTTGATGTATCTCAGCATCAGCAGAGTCTGCAGACGATCGTCGTGCACGCTCATGATCGCTCTCGTGATCTTGTTCATGGTTGTCTCACACTCTGCTCTGGTCTGTGCAAGCAGGATCTCCGTGTCAGCGATGGCAGCTGCGGCCTCAGCGATCGGATCGTGAATTTTGCTTGAGGACTGCACCTTGTTCGGATCCAGATTGATTGTGATGGACTCTGCTCTCTCTCTCAATGATTCAATGTTTGCTTCCAGAGCCCGACACTTTGTCTGCAGGTTTTTGTACCGGCTCAGATATTGTTTTGCTGGATTCAATGAAACCACCCCTCAGATGTCACCAGCTGCACGATGCAGCGAGTGATCTGGGTCAAACCCGTCGGGATAGCGTTTCTGCAGTTTCTCAATGTTGGTCCAGAGGACCGTGTCGATCGTAACATTTTCCAGTGTGGCCACAACTGACAGAATCCCTCTGTAGATCTTCCGAAGTGTTTTCTGCACGGCCTCCTCCATCAGAGCGTGGCCCTGATAGGTTTTCTGATAGAGCCCGAGCAAATAACCAACATCACGCACGAGATATTGCACCTGCATCTCACGATACAGCGGCCAGTCGTCGGTCTTGAGCACGGTCTGCAGTTTCCAGCCGTAAGCCGTGCAAAGCTCTGCCATCATCCACATCATGTCGCCCAGCTCGCGGACCGCGTGATTGTCTTTGACTACCGGCTCCAGATAGTAAGCCTCGGAAAGCTCGCCGCACTCACTGGCCAGTCCCAGGAGTGCATGCATCTTCATCGGCTCAGTGTCAGTGCATCCGATCGTGCGTGCCGCGAGTGTCTGATATTGATTGAGTTTCATCTTCGTTTCCTCTTGTTTCTCAATGTTATTGAGCATTCCAAAATCCTCCGGCACAAAGAATTGCAATATAGATAAAATCAGTAATGATTGTCACACCTGCATCGTATTTGCCCTTTTTAGGCTCCCCGTGCATGATCATCGAAAGTAGCATATCCATGCTCATCAATACGATCATGAGAATCTGCGGCCATCTCATCACCATTCCTCCTGTTTCCGCGGATGTCCGCACGGCCGTGCCTCATGGCACTCTCCACGCAAGCACGCCGGACCGGCCGATCCAAACAGTTCCGGATACTGTCTCCGGCAGATCCGGAGCATTGCGTCAGCCAATTCCCTGATCTCCCACTGTGCTCTGTTACAGCACCGGAGTCGGAAGAAGTGCCCCAGCTCTCTGGCGTTCATCGTCATCACGAGGTCCGTGGTGGTTCCTTCCGGCAGGATATACCTGGCGTCCTCTTTCGGGATACCGGCCTCGATCATGTTGTGATAGAAAGCACCGATCCTTATCACCCATGACATGTAAAGCTCATAGGCATCAGGATTGTCCTGGATCGATTTCGGGATGATGCATCCTTGCTTACTCTGATCTACGTACCGCTGAGAAAGCACCGTGAAGCTCGCGATCCGGTGCCGTGTCAGCTGAGCCAGAAGCACACGAGACACGCCCTTGATCTCAAATGTAAACGACGCATGTTCCAGGACGCTGTCATGGCCGGACCGCATAGCCGACCGGAGCGCCTGTGCAGGTTTGCCCGTCTGCGTGCTCATTGCTGCAGCGTGCTCGCATACTTCCACGGCTCCCATGTCAGGAGCGCTTATCAGTTTGACTTCCATCCTGTTGCCTCCATTCTGTTCTTATCTTTTCTGCCTGTTTCTTTGTGACGAGCCCTCTATTCTGCATAAGACTGAGAGCAGCATTCCTACCGACCTGGTAAGCAGATTTTCTTGCTTCTTCGAGTTCTCGCTGATGTCTCGCAAAACGTTCCAGCGCACTGGTCATGGACTCATCGTGTTGTTTGTCGTACGCAAAGCACCAACCAGCAGCGAATCCAATGCCGCACAGCCCTATACAGAGCACGATCAGGAGGATAATCTTACACGCTGTCATCCTGCTCCACCGCCTCATCCATCTTTGCTCCGCATTCTGGACAATAAAGCATATTGTTTTCTTCTGGGTTTCCGGCTTCCAAATACCACTCGCAGCCACATGCAGAGCATTGCCATTGTTCATCATCGTAATAGTCTTGCACAATCTCCCAGTGTCCGTGCTTCTGCTCTGGCTGTTCTTCCAATGCGGCATTCAGCTTGCAGATTGGGCCTTGAAGGCTTGCAATAGTTTCTTGCTGTTCCTTCAGCAGTTCCCGTGCTTCCGACATCGCAACCTTAACACAACCAACAACATGAAAATACGGACAATCTTTATTACATGTGATTTTATCAGCCGTCAGGCACTCAAGCCCTTTCAGAATATTTTCCCTATCGGACATCCGACTTCACTTCCTTCGCTAAAACGCTCAGTATCGTTTGCATTTTCGTATTCAATCCACTTCTGCATTCTCACCCTGATTTCATCCGTCAAAATGAAAGGTTCCCCAATCAAGATCAGACGGTCATTTTCGGTCATCCACTTTGTGTTATGTTCAATTTCTTCTGCATCCAATGTGTAGAAATGATCCGCTTTGACACGCCGTCCCTTTGAATTGATTATAATGCTCTTTACTTTGCCTTCAGACAGTTTCCAGTAATTTTCATTACCCTTCATATCAAACCGCACTTTGCTAACGAATCCGATTGTGTCTCCATATTTAACAGTCATCCTGCTCCACCTCTCCATCAGCGCAGAACCAATCCGGCTTTGTGTGTCCATATGTTCTTACACTTCCGTTACATCGTGAAAACCATTTTCCGTCAATGTCATACCCTTCTTTGTACCATTTACAATCCTTGCACCGCACGATTTCAGGCTGTTCCTTCAGCAGTTTTAAAACGTCCTCACACATGGCTTCAACGCATGCTCTCTTTATTGGATAATAATACGGGCACTTTTCTGCACAATCTGCGTTCTTTGCACACATTTCAAGCGCAGTTATTATCTTTTCCCTATCAGCCATCCTGCTTCACCCTTTGATTCCATTTTTTTACTGCTTCTTGTTCTCCGTCTTTTTCCCATTTTATGCTTATCATTCTTGCTCCACACTTAATGCAAGAAACAAGATGAGGCCATCCTATCTTTTCAAGCACAGCCCTTCCACCGCAGAAAGGGCAAGGTTTCAGCTTAACCATCATGCATCACCTCTGGAAGCTCTCGCCATGCAATCACATCAAACGGATCAAAATCTTTGCTTGTGGGCGGTTTGAATCCAAACGGCTCATCAATGTGATACATCGCCTTCATCGGTGTTCCATACCCCTTTTACGGTTACAAGATAAAAATGATGATCCTCAAGTCCCGTCTGCTTTGGTTGCATCGGATCGAATGGATGCCACTGCAGTTCTTTCAACAGTTCCAGGGCATCCTTCATGAGCTCATGCTTGTGAAAGCAATAGGAATATCTTGCATCTTGATATGGGCACATATTGCACATATCATCCTTGTGTTTATTTAAAGGGATCTCAGCAGTGCAGCACTCCAAACCTTTAATCACCTTTTCTCTATCAGCCATCCTGCTTCACCTCTTCAGCACAAATACTATTTCAGGCCATGGAACCGGGATATAGTTAGTCTGAGCAATTGTTTTATCTTTTTTTGCAACTCTCGCCGCACGCCGGAGAAAACGCGCTTTCCGGTACCTTCTGAACGGGATGTAGTGGAATTCCGTCTCGTTTGGACGTGCCAGATAACATCCGATTACCTGCATCCCCTTCACCTCACCCTCATCAGCCTATGTTCCAGATCCACCATTAGATCTCCGACTCTCATCTCAGCCTCCGGATAATGTGCGATGTCGCGGATCTCGTCCATGACGGTCTCCACGGTAACCATGTGCGTCGCCGGTTTTGATTTCGGCTGATATTCCTTGCCGGTAATCAGCCAGTCCAGACTCACATCGAACACCTCCGCGATCCGGATCAGCGAGATCACGGCCGGAGTTTTGATCCCATCACACCACTCCTGGACAGTTTTGGGTCTGCTGTCGACTCGTCGCGCCAGTTCAGCCTGTGACATATTCTCCCGTCCGAGCAGCTGCCCGATGCGGTCGCCTATCAGAAAATTAATGTCTGCCATTGTTGTCTCTCCTCTTCGTTAATCCTTAAATATCGCGCGAATTATGGCGGCAATTGAGAAAAGAATTGCTGACGCTCCTAATGCCTCAAGCGTTTTTGCTACGCTTTCCAGAAACTCAGCTTCTGTCATGCTGCCCCTCCTCGATCTCGAATGCAGTATTCCACAGCCATTTGATGACGTTCAGCATCTTGTCCTTGGATACAGAGTTATGTGTGGCCATGTTCATGACCGTATAGATTGCCATTGCCTTATCCTCATCAGAAAAGCCAGGATTATGGATGTCGCTGAAAATCATCAGCGCTCTCGCAAGTTTCATTGTTGTCTCTCCTCTCAAAGCGCCGGATGCCGTCTCTCTGTACGAGCTTAATCCGGCGGACTTATTTAACTTCTTCATCGAGCATTTTCTTATTACAGCTATACTGCATTTTGAAATATGCCACTTTTTTATTGAAATCAGGTTCCGACACAAAATCCTGCATCGCATCATAGATCGTTTCGGCAATCTCGCGAATCAGGTGGTCAGAGTCATCAGATTCAATTTCTACAGAAACCGGAAAAAAATATTTATCCATTGGAGCCCTCCTCATCAATAATCGTCGATCTGCCGGCGATCTGGCACGTGCCGTCAGCTGGATCCAGCTCCGGATCCGGACCATACGGCAGAACATCTTCAATCAATTTGAGCCATTCACATCTCTTGACCTCTTTGCCGGTCTTCTCACAGAGCAAGCAATTCATGCCAACGATCTGATCCAGGAGCCGAAGGAATGCACCCTCGTCGACATAGATCACCTGATCCTGGCCATGAGGTGCTGCATCCGGTCCGATCCGGAGATAGACCTTAACGGCTTTCAATTCGCGCTGCATGGCGATCAGCTTATTGGTCGGCACGGTTCCGAGGATCTGATTGCAGATGTCGTCCAGTTTGCGCTCTGCGTTTTTGTAATTGCATCTGGCCATGCCGCCGACCAGTGCGAGTCGGTCCCAGAGCACTGGGCCGACCTCTTTCAGTGCGGAGATGGCGGCAAACAGCCGGAGCAGTGCCTGATACTCTTTGCCGGTCATTTTCGCGCGGCCGTCGGCATCAATCTGCCGGATCATTTGCTCGCCTCCTTGTACACCGCTTCGAGGGCCTGATAGTAACCAATGCACAGCATCATGGCCCATGGAGTGCTGCACTCCTTCATGATCCCGTCAAGCTCATTCCAGGCGTCCGTGAAGTACGCCACATTGCGCTCCGGATCATCAGACTGCACCGGTCTCTCGAAGCGCTCCATCCACCGGTACAGCCTGGTCGATAATTCGCGGTTTGCTGGGTTCACCATTGTCTCTCTCTGCCTCCTAGAACGGGAGCTCCTCGTCAGGGATAAACACCTGCTCGAGGAATGTCTTCTCCCAGTCATAATGGATGTATTCCGTCGTCGTGTTTTTGAGTCGTTTCGTCTCTTTCTCAAAGTACAGAGGAATGTGGACGTCTCTGTATCCAAGGTCACGGTCCTTGCAGATCTCGATCACGTTTCCGGCCTTGTACAGCGGATTGTCCTCTTTCCATTTGAAGAACTGAGCCGTCAACGATTTATAGTCCTTGTCGACGCGGTGGATGATAAAACAGTTATCTGCAGTGTTAACCAGATCGCCGGAGCCGCTGATGTCATCCATCCGGAGATACCCTCCGCTCTTCCTTGGGTGAGCGACAAACAGGATATGCACATTCAGAGCGATCGCCATCCGCTTCAGATCCTTGACGAACTTTGACTGCCTGACGTACAGATCGCGATCCAGAGCTTCCACATTCAGCGCCATCAGGTTGTCCAGGAGAACGAGATCCAGTTTTTTCTCCGTGACGATTTTGTACAGCCGCTCTCTAAGCTTGACATAGTCATTGCCGTAATCGTTGTTGTAAACGTAGACATAACCGTCCAGCCATTTCGAGATCGCCTCGGCTGCATCATCGGTCGGATAGAAGACATTCTCGTATTTCGTGCCCTTGACGTGTGCCTTGCCGGCAGCCTGCAGTGAGAGCCACTTGAGGACCTGTTTGTCAGTCATCTCACCGGAGAACAGAGCGCACTTCATATCCTGCTGTCTGCATTTGATGACCAACTGACTCAGGATGGAGGACTTACCGGCGGATCGGAGGCCAGAGAGGACTGTGACATATGTTTTCTTGAGTCCCATCATCCTCTCATCGATGCCTGTGATCCCTGTCAGGATGTGCTCATCATTCGGGACGACGCGCTTCCGGATCTCTTCCGTCGTGCGGAATACCGGCTCCGTTTCCTTCTGCTCTGGCGTGCTGGGCTCAGTGAAGTCTGGTGTGCCATCTTCATGGTGCACGGCCTGTCCCTTGAATCCCTGGAAGTCGCTCAGATAGTTCGGGATCGCCTTGCCGGTGTCGTTTTGATAGGCATCCGGCTCATACAACAGCCTCAGCTCACGCCATCCTTTATCAGCACATGAATTGTGGAAGCACCGAAAACCGATCTTTCCTCCGGTGGTCTGGATGATGGCAGCGTCCTTTTTATCGTGCTCAGGATTGAACGGACAGTGATTGAGGATCCACTTCGTGCCACCTGACCAGCTGGTCCGCTCCTTGACATCCAGACCATGATCGGAGATCCATTTTTCCAAGTCGAACGATCCTGGATTGTAGCTGTTGTATTTCTGAGGCTTTTCTTCTTGCGGCAACATCTGAACGAGCGCTTCCAGATAGTCAGTAGGTACGGCTTCGATCTTGTCCGGCACTCGGAGGATCTTACTCATCCGGTGAGGTCGTTTTTCCGTGTTCGCACCTTTCCTGGCTACCGTGCCATAGAGCTTACACACGCGGCTCTGGTTAAATGTTGTCAGGTCGATACTCATCTCAGAATCAGCGAAAAGCATTCCGATGGTTTTGAGTACGTTTTCGATCAGCTTCCTGTTCTCTGGGGTGTTTTTGCGCTGGATTTTATATTGCAAGTGAGTGCCGTTGCCACTGTGCGCGATGATCGGATCCGGCCATCCTCGATCTTTCAGCCATTGATAAATCTTTTTGGCTGTCTCTCTGGATGCCTTAAGCTGCTCATCCGTCGAGCTGGTGCCAGATGGCCTGACCGGATCCACGTCGATAAGCATCCATTGATACCATGTGACGTCGTTATCGCTGACAGTTGGTGACTGTAATTCAATGAAACAGTTGTGATGCTTGCGGTCATAGCATGCCTCATGCAGTTCATTGAGCGTCATGTACACATTGGCACCAGGTCTCACTCTGTTGCTGACAGCTTTCAGCTGCTCAATAAGCATGTCGGCATCGCTGAACATTCCAGCCATGTTCCATCTGCCGTCGACAAAGCGGATCTCAAAATACTGACCATCAGGATGCATGATCGCGATCGTCTTCCGGATCTCGTTTTCATCAAAGACAAAGCCCATCAGATTTCTCTCCTTTCTTCCGTCTCCTCCGGATCCGCGTCACCGGCGCCCAGCTGACTGGCCCTCATGCGGACCAGAGCATGCCAGTCTGTCGTTCCCTTCCATCCACGTGACTCGTTGAACCAGATGAACTGTTCGGCATCCTTCTGAGTCATTGGCAGCTGTTCAGACTTTGCGAAGGCAAGCACCTGGTCGACCGTGGGCGCGGAAAATATATTTTTCTTTCTTTCCCTTCTTACATTCTTACCATTCTTTGATTGATGTTGATCGCCTGTTAGTTGCCTGTTAGTTGCCTGTTGACCGCCTGTTGATCTGCCTGTTAGTGACGACTGGTACAACTCATAGTTAACTATTGTAATTACTTGATAGTGAGGGTATTTTCTGCATGTTACTTCGCCTGTTGATTTTAGGTGATTTAATGCAGTGCGGCAGGACTGAATGCTGATTTTCAGATCGTTGCTCAGACTCGGCAAGCTGGTCGCCAACTCTCCGCGATGGATCGTGATTCCCTCAAAATCATGGTCGCGAATGTTGGCCTTCATGATCATGTGGACTAAGATCCGGAAGGTGTTTGCATCCTGGTACCATCTCCACTCCATGATGTTCCGGTCCAGTTTGATGAATGTCGTCTGGTCAGCCACTGTCCATCATCTCTCGTTCCATTGGCACCTCCATCAGAATCGTGGATGTTCGCCATGCTCGAAGCGTGCACAACGCGCAGCTCTGTATGCCAATTCAACGCGGTCAGCATCATCGTCGTTTATGTAATTGCTGTCCGCTCCGAACAGATAGAACTTGCCATCTTTTGTGGCTGCTGGATATGCTCCGAACCAGTCGCCGTCTATCGTTTCATAATTGAAAGGTGTCAGTTCAAATCCGACCGGATTCTCATACAGTTCCCAGCCGGTTGCACACCCTTCGTCGGGGATCTTGTCGACGATCAGAACTGGATATTGTCTGAGGCCATATTGATCGCGCCAATTCGTGAATCGTTTGATTTTGGCAGCATCTTCTGCTGTCATCTTGCCCTTGACCTCAATATAGAGATCAAATGGTTCTTTGCGTTCGTAATTTCCACGGAGTCCATAACATTTCACGCGGAAGTCCGGGAGATAATACATTCCATCACCCAGGTCGAATCCTTCCGGTTCATATTCATAAGGCACGCCCAGATATTTGAGGACGACCGCCCACCGCGCTTCCAGACGACTCCGAAAACAGTGGCCGTCATAATATGTCTGAATCGGTTTTATTTCATTCACTACTGTCTCACCCCTGTCAAATACTCGATCAGCTGCTTACCGGTGCTCCGGCCATCGCAGAAACGGAACTTCACGCCGTACTCATGCTGCATCGTGATCATGGCTTTCCTCAGTGTCGCCGGATCGAATCGCACATTGCCCACCGAAGGCCGCCAGTTAACCAGACGGCCCCCGGGGAGCTGCTCTTCGATCAGGATGATCAGCTGGATGCCACATTCTTGAGCACGAATGCACTCAGCCTTGAATCGCTTATGTTCTTGAAAGACATTGCTGGCAAGCTCGAATACATCCTGTTTGGTGTCCACGCTGATGTCACCCTTGCCGGCGATCTGATAGTCCCCGACATTGAGAGCTTGACGGATGATTTTGATTCCGGCCTGCTCGCAGTATGCATGGATGTTTTTGTGTTTCCCTTTCTGTTGCCGCGTGTCCTCATACAGGACCATCAGAACGGGACATCCTCGTCAACCTGAGTGAATCCGTCATTGGTGGACGTTTCGGCCTGAGCAGTTCCACGCGGCTTGGCATCCTGCATGACCTTGCACTTGCCCTCTCTGATCTCCGGAATGCTCTCAAGGCGTCCGATCGTTGTGTACGGATTTCCGTTATAGGAGCCCTGACGGACATTGATTCCGACGAACTTGCCCTTGAGGCCGTCCTCGTTCCAGTCCCAGTGATAGCCAGGATTGGACTGCTCGATCGTCCAGATCGCTCCGTTGAAAGTCTTGATGTCAGAATCAGGCCACCGGCGCTGGGTGTTCTTCTTGTCGACCGCGTACAGCACCAGATCGCCCTTGTACTTGACCTCAAACTGTCCGCCGCGCTCTTTGTCAGCGTTGTAGCGCTTCGTGTAATAGCCGGCATACTCGCCCTCAGTAATCTCCAGACGGAGCGTGAGACGCTGATCGGGACCGTCTTCCTCAACCTTGACACCTTTGATCTGGGCAATGTACAGCCCCTTCGGGAGCATGGGGTAGCGTTCGCTTGCAGAGCGTTCAGACTTAAATTCAGAAGTAGCTTTCATAATTAGGTTTCCTCACTTTCATTGTTTTTTGGTAGATCTAACGGACATCTGCGTCCGATACCTTTGTTGTGATATGCCAGGATCTCAGCGGTCAGGCTGCAGCGGAAGCGAGTCCCAGCATTCTCGCTCCGGCAGAAGTTGCACAGGTCACAAAAGACCTGATCTTTCGGGAAACTGACCTCGACCGTCAGCTCCGTGGTGATGTATTCCAGGCATTGGCTTTTACTGGTCGCCATGTTCCATCCTCCATTCCTGAGCGTCCTCGGCGGCTATGCACCACTCGCACCCGACAGCATCACCCATCTGATCGGTGTAGATGATGTCTGTCTCCGCATGGCAGATCGGACAGCGAACAGGATCCGCCTCAGGCACTCCGAAGATCTCCGCCTCGCGGATCCACGGCGCGTCAGGAATCTGCTCCATTTGTCAGCGCCTCCATCCCGTAATACTCGCGGATCGTGGTGTCCACTGCTTTGAGATCATTGTCGATTTCCAGAGGAAACATCTCCATTGGACTCTTACATGTCGTCACTCCATCGCTCTGGGTGATGAAAACGTGCTTCTTTCCGTCTGTCACACACATGAGCACGATGGAGAATAGACTTTCAAGCGTGAGCTGGTTGTCGATCATTTTGCCGGCAGTCTTGGCTTTGATCTTCATGCCATCATCTGATCGCTCTGTGTGCATCATGAAATACACGGTCGTGTTGTCATCGGTTTCCCTGATCGCGCACTGAACGAGATCATAGAAATCCTTGGCGGCTTGTGTGAATTTGGTATATCCAGGTTCCAGGGCCTTGTCGAACAGATAGAAAGTCATCGCAAGTCCAATGTCATCCAGTACATAACACTTCAGATTGTTCTGGCGCAGCGTGGCTTTGATCTTGTTGTAATCTGTTGTCTTTGACATTTTCAGATTCTTTCGAAACGGAAGCGGCTTCCCGGAGATATTGAAGATCCCGACCTCGTTCTCTTCAAAATTACGAAGAGATGCAGACTTTCCGGATCCAGATTCTCCGATGATAAGAATCCCTTTTCCCATCACGCATACCTCCATTCATATCCTCCGGCCTTATTCCTCAGACCTCGGCAGCATGCAGAGATGTTTTTGTGATTGGCTATTCCTGCTTTCTCAGGAAAGATGCAGCTCTTCCAGTGTGTTTCATCGCCGGTCTGCGGATCAATCTGGATGATCGGACGATAGCAACCTTCAAGTTTTGATCCATACACATTGTTGTATTGTTTGGTGCACCATTCGAGATTGGTTGAATCGTTGTTATGCTTGTTTTCGTCCTTATGGTTGACGAAATCACAGCCGATAGGCTTCTCCAGAAATGCCTCCGCAACGATTCTGTGAACAGTAAGAGTCTTCTTACAATCTCCACACAGAACAACTGTCAGATAACCGTTCTGAGGATTGGCCACCAGCTTACGCAGTTTTCCTGACCGCTTACTGTAAACAAGGCCAGTGCTACTCACCATGTAATACTTCTCGAAGCCAGGAACATCTCGCCATTCAAGACTGTTGAGATCGTCCTGCATTACTCTTCCTCCTCTTCCGGTTTGATCTCTTCCACCATGATCGCGAATCCGGTCAGGTCGCACAGCGTGTGGTAGGTCTGCTTTTCACGGACGCTCATCTTGATCGAGAGCCCATCCGGGAAATAGTTAATGCCGGACATCTCGATATCGAGCTCACCATGGCCATACTTGTCAGGATAGCTGACCGACACACTGTCATGCATGCCGGTGACCAGCTCACCGATCGCGGCGGCTTTGGTCTTGCAGTAGCCGTAGACGTCGATCGGGACGGGACTGTCCTCCATCTTTGCAAAAATTGCGAATAGTTTCATTGTTGTCTCTCTCCTTTTTCTTTTCATACCACCCATCTGGATATGTGGGCGGATAATAACCAGTTGTATGTGTTGGTGCCGGTTTACGGCTTACGGCCACGAACCAGCGGCGGATCCTGCCAGTCACGTGCACACTCCTCTCCCTGACACCAGGAAAACTGATCCGGATCAATGTGCGATTTCCTTTTGCGCATGATCAGCGGATTGTCGAATTTCTGGCCAGACTTTGCACATTGAACCATCGTAGACAACAGCCATTCCCATACGGCCAGTCGACTGCTGTGGTATGTCATTCTGTCGAACCAGACACCATCCTCATCACAGATGCCAATTGATGCCACCCAGATCACAGCAGCATCACCCCGATGCAGATGGCCACAAACAAGCCGAGGATCAGACCACTCATCACGCTGAGGTGACGGCAGAAAAAGCTGTCAGTTTCGTCGTACGTTGTCCACATGTTTGACCTCCGTTTCTGCACGCTCCACGACGTGCACCTTGATTTCCAGCCCATATCGATCCCCGATGATGTCGGCCAGGATTTGTGCGAGCTTCTGCTGCGACGGTTTACTGCTGGATGTACTCATAACACTCTCCCCAGTCCGTCATGACGCGCTCATAGAGCTCGGCCACGCCGCCATGACTCCAGATCTCCTGTGCATCACTGGCGTCGTCGTAGTTGTGAAAAAACTTGACTCGGGTCCCCATTGGGTCCTTGATGACTAGCATGTAGGCCGGCATCCTCTTCGCTCCTCTCTGTGTCTTTTAGGACACTTCGTCGCCAGAAAAAAAGATGGTCCTCAGCTGCTCGTCACTCAAGCCCAGGACAATCCGCATCCGGCTGATCTCGCCCTGGCTGAACTGGGGCACGTTCTCAACTTTCTCCGGATCCTGCATTTTGCGGTGATACGTAGACGGCGCAATGTCTGCACGCTGACAAAACTCGCTAACAGACAACCCCTGACGAGCAATTTCTGCTCTCAATTCGTTACGGTTCATCTCAGCACCTCCTTTTATTTACTTGTGTCTTTTAGGACACTAGCGCCATGATAGCACCTCTACGACACTCTGTCAACCCACTTTTGAAAAAAAAGTTGCTTTTGTGAAACTTTGCGATTATAATTGAGACAGGAGGCGAACTGCATGAGTATTTCAGAGATGATCAAAAGCAGACGCTTGGAGCTCGGCTTGACTCTTGAGCAGGTCGGAGAGGCTTGTGGCGTCGGTAAATCCACCGTGAGAAAGTGGGAGACCGGATCCATAAAAAATATGAAACGAGACAAAATTGCACTATTGGCATCTGTGCTACATCTGGATCCGGTTGATTTTGTTGATAAGCCGTCAAACGTAACCACATTACCGTCAAACCTGATCCCCATCTCCCAGCTCCAGCGCCACAAGATCCCCGTCCTCGGCTCCATGGCCGCCGGCGAACCGATCTATGATGCAGAGTTTCCGGACGTCATTGTGGACGGTCCTCTGGATGCGGATTTTGCGCTTCGTGTAAAGGGAGACTCCATGCAGCCTGGATACCTTGACGGAGATCTGGTTTTTCTTCGGTCGGTGCCGGATGTGCCGCACAATGGCTCCGTCTGTGCCATCTCTGTCGATGATGAGGCCACGCTGAAACATGTCTTCCGCTATTCGGATCACGTCATGCTGACCAGCGACAATCAGCAGTACGAGCCGATGATGTACAGATTCGATGAGCACTCGATCCGGATCCTCGGAGTGCCGGTCGGATTCCTGCGGATGTACAAATGACATTGTACAATGTACAAACAAAAAAGACCCCGATCAGCGTTGCAGCACTGGTCGGGGCGTTAGGAGATGGTGCAGTATGAACCAAAACAATAATACCACATCCGCTCGCGTTTTGCGAGTGGCTTGTTACGAGCGAGTCAGCACGGAGGAGCAGACCAAAGGATTGTCCATCGACGCTCAGACCGCCGCACTGGAGAGCTGGGTCCACGATCATGGCCATGTGATGATCGGCCACTATACCGATGCTGGTGTCTCCGGAGGCAAACCGATCGAAAAGAGACCGGCCATGTGGAGACTGCTGCATGATGTGCAGGCCGGTCAGGTGGATCTGATCCTGTTTACCAAGCTGGACCGGTGGTTTCGGTCCCTCAAAAACTACTACAAAGCGCAGGAGATTCTGGACGGTGTACATTGTGCATGGCAGGCAATCCAGGAAGATTATGAAACCTTGACAGCCTCCGGACGATTCAAAGTTAATATCATGTTAAGTGTCGCCGAGAACGAACGGGAACGGACCAGCGAGAGGATCCATGCCGTGTTCGATTACAAATCAGCTAGAGGTGAATACTTGTCAGGTGGCAACGCTGTCCCTCTGGGATACACGCTTGTCGACAAACATCTGCAGAAGGATCCGGAAACAGCTCCGGCAGTCGAGCGCTTTTTCGATTTGATTCTCTCTGGCCATAGCCTCAGCAACGCATCATCGACCGTCTGCAGCGAGTATGAGGGCATGCCATCCTACGGACAATGGCGAAAAATCGCATACAATCCCATTTATGCAGGAATAAAAAACGGCACCGCTGGATATTGTCCTGCATACATCACGTCCGTGCAGCATGAGATCCTCCTCAACCAGAAACAAACCAGAGCCCCCAAGAATCCGGATTCTGTATATCTGTTCACCGGCATACTGGTCTGCCCTGTGTGCGGACGGAAAATGACACCGGTGTGCACAAGCGCCAGAGGTGAGAGATACCTGTATTATCGCTGTCAGCGTGCAATGATCGATCGCAATTGCGAGAACCGGCGCGGACTGCGAGAAATCCGTCTAGAATCGCTTCTGACGGCCTATGTGTTCGACTCTGCACAAATAGTCGCCGACTCATCCAAAGCCGCCAAAACGACCGCAAAACCGGCCGAAAACGAGCACACAATTGACCAGCAGATGCGGAGACTGGCAGAGACATACACCGACGGCCTGATCGATCGGGACACCTACAAATCGAAACTCGCCCAGCTGACTGCCAAACGGGAGGCCCTCAGAAAGGCCCCTAGACCGCGCTCTGAGGTGCCTCCGGAGATAGCCAGGGAAATTATCGAGGACGACATCAGAGCCGTATACGATCAGCTGGAGCCACGGGAAAAGCGGCGTTTCTGGCACTCAGTGCTGTCTTCCGTGGCAGTGCAGGACGATCAGATCACAGAGATCCATTTTATCGGTGACGTTTGTGATTGATTGCTTTGCCACCTGACGAGGCATTTTATCACAAATAAAAATTGAGGCCGGATTGCTCCGACCTCTTTTATAAGTTATAGCTTATTTTGTTCTGCATTGTACTGAGCAGTGCTGATCCCCAAGAGCGCACCCAACAGCACGCAGATCACGCTGCAGGTCTTGGCCACCTCATCGGCCAGAGGCCACTGCCAGATGGCAGCGAGTCCGACGTAGGCCGTGGACAATGCCGGCAGGACGATCATCACAATCCACTTGAGGACGTCATAAACTTTATCGGGAATTCTCATAGGATATCACTCCTTTTCATTTAATCCGTTGTTCCAGCTGAGCTACCTTTTCTTCGACAACGGGCATCCGCTTTGCAAAGTTGTTATGCTCGCGGACCTCCCGTGTCAGCTCCTCGATCTTAGTGTCGACCACCGCTATGTGTTTTTCGAGCTTTGCATCCAGCTTGGCGTCATCCATGGCGCTCTGATGCTCGATCCGTGCGATCAGCTCTTTGGAAGATGCGCGGCTGATGACCAGCTGGGCGATGATGGCACAGGCACCCGTAATCAGTGCCACTGTAATGGCCTCAGACATCTGACTCACCTCCTGCTCTCAGGAAAGTGGCCATAATGTATCCGGTCTCCTGGAATGTGACTCGGCACCAGTCACCATCGACGGCCTCGATCATCACCTGACGGCCCTCCGGCAGTGTTGCGAGCACCTGACCGGACGTGCTGGCCTTGGCCCTGACGCGGACGGTGCCGTCATTGGGCACATCCACCAACGCCGGACCGGGCTGCAGCTGCTGGTCCTCCGGTGCCGTGCTGTCGTAGGAGACGCCCTTGAGCCGTCCCCAAGCGTGCCAGTCTGACAGCTTGGAGGTGACGACGCCGGCTTTGGTCCCTTTGGCCTCGATGACGGTGCCGTTGCCAACATAGAGACCGATATGGTACCAGTCAATCCCGTCCGGATATTTCGTGCCCTCGCGGCGCTTGAATACTGCCGTCCCTGGCTCCAGGTTGCTCATATTGTTGCCGGTCTCGGTGCAGTATTTACGAAAAATCGAATTGCTCCCATGAGGCAGGTATCCACCCAGCTGAGCAGCCGCCCACGAAAAAAGGCCGCTGCAGTCAGCGACCCTGTGTCCGATCCACTTCGATCCGTACTCCATGGCCATGGCGTTTGTCGTGGCCTTTTGTGATGCCGCCGTCCATAGCTGACCGCTGGACCCCCAAATATATCCGAACTTGTTATCCAGGGCGAATTGAAACTTTGAAACGAGATCTGCAGCTTTGATCATAGATCCTCATCCTCCTCCGGCCATTGGATATGGTCATCGTCATCCGGCGGATGGAGCAGCGCATCGTCATGACGCTGGAGGACTTTGATGCCGATCAGGAGCATGAGAGCTCCGGAGCACAGCATGGCAAAACCCAGGATCGCGGCGATGATAATCACGATCACCATCATCATGGATCACCTCCGTCATAATAAGAAATGGGAGGGTCTCCCCTCCCGTGGTCTAGTTCGTTAAAGTGTTATTTAAGTTGTCCATTGGACGTTACTACTTGCTGAAAATGGAATCCTATGGTTACGCATAACAGACACTTCAACGTCGAATCCTGCGTCTTCAAGGTCTTGTTCTGCGCAATA
>Ga0326511_10000552_pt1 | contig 32664 bp, 51 predicted proteins | sample 0_2496_0518_D_FD_203701 | JGI IMG/M metagenome (GOLD analysis project Ga0326511, IMG submission 203701) | Bovine rumen microbial communities from UC Davis, California, United States - 0_2496_0518 | ecosystem: Host-associated > Mammals > Digestive system > Stomach > Rumen | place: USA...
GTCCAATATCGATACAGTCGGGGGATTCTGTCACTCTGTTGTAAAAATCCACTTTCGGAGCGTCCTCGGCTATCTTCATCTGTTGAGTTTCGATTGTCGCTTTGTATTCGGCTTCTTTCCTGTCATACAGTCTTTTTAAATCCGCCAATGCGACCATTGCATTATTAAGAATTTCAAGGTCTGTAGTCGTGTTTTTAACCTTTTCACCTACTGAAAAGGTTAATTGTGAAGTGTGATAATCGCCTTTTAGCTCTTTTGAAATAATAGCAACCTCTTTTTCATTCAAAAGGGTTTGCTTCCCATTTTTCATTTTTTCGGGAAAATGTTTTTCAACAACACGATAAACAGATGAATAAGAAATCCCCAAAACATCAGCAACATTGCGAATAGTCATAAAACTTCCGTTGCTGTTTATCTGCTTCTGCACATCTGTATTGTTTGCAATATCTTTAGAGATACAAGCCACTTCGACTTTGGTTAAATATGTCGTTTTTCCGTTTGCCATTTTGTTAGGCATTATCCGCCTAATGCAATTTTTGATTGTGTCCGTTGATACCCCCAACGCTTCCGCAACTTCTCTAACTGTCATTGTTTTTTCTGTTGTCAATTCGTTCATGTTACCCCCCCCCTATCAACATTCTTTTAAAACTATCCCCAACTCACCCGCAAGAATATGAACCGCCTCGATAAGTTTTGAACATTCTTCGATTGAAGAATCACGCTCTCGCAACGGAACAATTCTCCGCCCTATCTGCTTATAAGGATAGCCGAGATATTGCACGGCAGTCTCTTTCACTGCGTTTTTTACGCTGTCATAGTCGTTTCCCGTTTCTTGGCAGATTTGCATGATATGGGCGTTTAGATGATGATTTTGCGAATCCTTACCCACCGTTCGTGGTTTCTTTGGCTTCTGAATCGTTATCAACGCATAACCGCCATTTTTTTCAATCTTTTCAAGTTCTTGCAGAATCTTTTCTTTCGCACCCTCGTTTGTCGGAAGTGTCAATTTGATTTCATTGTTTGACACTTCGCATTTCATAACATATTCAATCATTCAGCCCCCAAAAGCCCTAACCTTTTTTTTCTCGGCTAGGGCTTTTCTGTTTTTATTTTGCGTTTCTTCTTCTTGTCAATTCGTTCTGCACATCAGACAAGACTGCCGACAAGCCTTTAGACTTGCATTCCGCCCTAAAGCGTTCTTTGTCGTTTTCCGTAAAAATCGCCATTCCGTTAGCGTCCACGGATTCCAAAAGGTTTTTTTATTTCCACACCGATGTTTCTTGTTTCCGTTACAGTTCCATACATTGCGTTCGTAACATTCTGAACGTTCTGCGGAGCTTGTTGCTGTTGCGGAGCGTTGAATGTGTTTGCGTCCACGTCCTCGTCCGAGGTGATTCCGAACATCGCACAAAGTGCATAACGTCGCATATAAGTAATCGCCATGCCGAGTGTTTGGGCGGAGTTGTTTTTTGTGCCCTGAATAATCGGCAGAATTGTCGAATCCTCAATATATTCGCCGTCACGATTGAAAATGCGTGTTGTCAGAATGTTCTGCCCTTGATCGTTCATTCCGACGCTTTGCATATACGAAATGTCATGCCGTGCAAGAATCGGCTTTATCACGCTTGTTATCGTGTCCAAATCCGTGTATTTATACCCATAAGCCTTAGCATTTTTCGGCATTGTCGGAATTTCTCTCTGAACGTCCATAAGCCCCGAAAGAAGTTTTGAAATTGATTCACTCTGTTTCATTGTTTTAATCTCCCTATCACCTTGCCGAATGGCTTTTCACTCACTCGACAAGGATTTTTCATTTTCGTTATCGGTTAGTATATGCTTTTACAAGTTCGTTTATTTTGCCTCCCAATATTCGCCATTCCATTCAACCTCTACTACTTCGCCTTTGTCTACTGCGTTCACTTTGTTTCCGTCTTCGTCTTCATACCACCAACCGTCGTATGTATCTACGCTTCCTGTTGCTTCGTTCATGTACTGTGTCATTTTGTTTACCTCGCTTGTTTAAGTTTTTCGGCTTTTTGTTTGCCTTATGATTAAAATATACATCTCTTTTTTAATTCCGTCAATAACTTTTAAAAAAAATAAAATATTTTTATGAAAAATCATTGGCGGATAAAATCAGAATGGAACATCTTCCGTGAACGTGTCGAATGATTGAAAATCGCTTTCATTCGGATTGTAGCTCTGTTGCCTATAATTCGGCTGTGCCGTTTGTGTCTGATTCTGAACATTATTCTGCGTATATTGCGGGGCAGTCTGTGTGTCGTTTTTCGGGGTCAAAAGTTGCACATTATCGACCATGATAACGACTTTGCTTGCTTTTTTGCCGTCCTTGCCTTGCCATGTAGACTGTTTAAGGCTTCCAACGACTGCGATTCTGTTGCCTTTTCTGAAATAGTCTTTTAAAGTTTCTGCACTCTTTCCGAAAAGAGAACACTCGAAAAAGTTTGTAAACTCTTCATATTTGCCATCTTTCGCTTTATACGTTTCGTTTACGGCGATTGAAAAATTCAAACACGCAGTCCCCGTCGGAAGATACTTAAAGCACTCCGAGCCGTCTTTTGTCAATCGTCCGATGATTGTAACACTGTTAATATCTGTCATATTTACTCCACACCTTGCCGAATGGCTTTTTTACTCACTCGGCAAGGATTTTTTATTTTCTGTTAAAAACTTTCAAACATTTTTTCAAGTCTTTCAGCGGTCGAAAGAAAATCATCTTGTGGAAAGTATGCGACCGCTTTATTTTGCTTGAAACACAAGATATATTTCTTTCCGTGTCTTTCGGCAAGATAAACCTCCACTTCCTCGCCTTTACTGTCTTTTGTGGTTTTACCCTTGATTGAATCCGCATTGTTGTAGATATCCGCAACCGTTTCAAAAAGTTCGTTCTGTGTCATAGTGTTTTACCTCACTTGTTTGTTTTATCTAGGCTTTTTGTTTGCCTTATGATTTTATATTAAAGGCTTTTATTTTTTTTGTCAACAACTTTTTTTTGAAAAATATTTTATTTTTTTTTTATAAAAACCACCCTATTTTTTAGGGCGGTTTTGTCGGAAGTTTTCAGCGGCTAGCAGATTTTTTTTCTTCCGACCGTTTCAACGTCGTGCGAGCCGTGGAGTTCCCTCAACTGATTCAGAGCGTAGCGACCTCGGCTTTTTGTCTTTGCCGTTCCACTAAATACCCACGCTTTTTTAGACCCACTGAACCAAAAACCGAGGCTTTTAAGTTCGTTGCGGTATGCAAAAGAATCGAATACCCAAATCCATGTTCCGATAACTTCGATTCTGATTCCGTCAAACGTTACGATTTTCTGAATGATTTCGGCGAATTTGTCATTCGTCCAATCAAACGGCGCTTTGTCGGATTCAGCGTTCGCAAAGTTTGAACGCTTTCCGAGGGTTTTCAGACACTCGTTATATTCAGCGTTCATTTTCTTGAACTCTTCTTCCGTTGCGTTTCCGTTCAGGTCGGGATGCAACTTCATGCAAGCCGTTCTGTAAGCCTTTTTAAGTTCTTCGATTGTTGTGCAGTTTGTAAAGTATTTCATGTTTTACCTCGCTTGTGTTTGTTTGTTGTTTGATGATTAAAATATACAATGTGATTTATTTTTCGTCAATAGGTTTTTACAAAAAAATAAAATATTTTCATAATTTTTTTTAAGTGCTAAAATGTAAGCATGGAAATAAAAATCAAGACAGTAGACAACATCATCGAACTATTTCATTCTGATAATTTTGTTATCAGTGAGATAAAAGACTTCCGCCCCGAGATCATCAGCGTGGAAGTGTTCAGCGGTGGCAAGCGGATAGCGAAAAGAAAACGGCTTTTTCCGACGATATACAAGCGTTTCATTTTTCCTTTGCCGAGGATTCAAAAAATCGTTACCGAGAATAAAAAAGTTCGTGACGAATGGAATCAAAAAGAGTTGACAAAAGAACATGAATGAGTTTTAATTAAATCACATTATTTTCTTAGTACACCTAGTACGGCGACTCCACTCTTTGTGGGGTCTTTTTTTTTCAGAACATCAAAAAAATACGCAAAAATATAAAAAAAACTGTTGCAAAAAAAATAAAAACGAATCAAAATGATTATAGAGGTGATAAGCCCGTCCGCAGTAATGCGAGCCACCCGTAGTCATCTCTATCATATAACAGAGAAATAGAAGTAAAAATGTGATGAACTGTTATTAAATGTTCCTAGGGGGGTCTGCACAAAGGAACAACCGTGCGGGGAATCGTCAGCGGTGTGCAGTGTTCAGCGATTGAGCAAGAGAGTGACGACGCTATAGAATAAACGCTTGTTCTATTGTATGCCGAGGGGGGGCATGGCTCCGTCGGAGATGATTTTCATTTTCGATAGCAAGGCATAGCAAACCATTCTATCCGCTATTGTGGGTAGGGGCGAGCTATACCTTAAAAAGACATTCACCATCAGAGATGATACATAGAGAGATATCTAACTACAGAGATATAGCGAACTGATTAGATATATATAGAGATAGCGAAGTTAAAAAAAATATGCTTAGTTTTTTATTTGATACTTAGTTTAAAGATTTGTTTTAGTTTAAAAATAGTTTTTTTTATTTTTGATATTTTGTTTAAAGATTTGTATGTCAGAAAAATTGTATGAGCTGTATGAAAGATTTTGCATAATGACAGAATCGAATATTTCAGAATCGGAAGCGTTTCGGCTAGTTACTGAAAATGTGCCTTTTGGCTTAGTGCTTAATCTGAAGAATTGCATTTTAAGTCTGAAAAAAAATAAATAAAAAATATTTTGCAAAAAGTTATTGACATAAAATAATAATGGCTTTATATTTAATTCATAAGCAAAACAAACAACGAGGTAAACAACATGAGAATACCAACATTCAAAACCGCCGAGCAACTTGTAAGGTTCAACATCGAAGCAAACACAGAAATCCGAGAGAACTTCAAAAAACTTATCTTGAAAGAATTGAAGATACTCAAAGTTTTCAGCGTCGCAAAAGTCATTAATTCAAAACGTCTTTTCAAAACTCATGCACTGAATTTTATCGCATTATATGCGGTCTGTAGTAGCACAACAGTTTTTGATAACGATTTTGATATGTATGAAAAAATGCACTTTGCTTTTAAATTTTGCGAAGAAAACGGTGTTTCTAAAGTTTTTGAATCTTCTGAAAACTTTCGTAGAGTAAAAAAACTTCTCGGACTGTAAAACAAAAAATCTTGCTTTTTTTTTCAAAAATCTATTGACGAAAAAGCAAGATTAGAATATTATAGAATCATAAGGCGAGCGATTAAAGCCGACCAAAAAAACAAACTAAACAAATGAGGTGATTAAAATGGCAAAACTTCCACTTAACAAAAATTCAAATTGGTACACAGCCAGATTTACGGACATCAAGATTTTTTATAATCTCGGAAAAGTCGAACTGTACAACTATTTTACAGGTGAGGATATTTTTATCGAAGATCTAAAGTTTTTGAAGAAATTGGATTGGTACGTTCCTTATGTTCAAGGCGACAAAATCACGACGAGCACGGAAAAAACGGCAGTCGGCGATGTGTTCACATGGAGCAACATGAGAGATAGAAGCTCAAAATATGACACATTGGAAAACAGAAAATAAAAAAAAACTTCTAACAGTTATTGACAAAATAAATCAATAACTGTTAGAATGAAATCATCAAACAAACACAAGCGAGGTATATTATGACACAGACAAGAATCAACAAGGTTTTGAACTTTTGCCGTAAAGAGTTCGGAATCAACACAAGCGTAGTTTTGTTTAGAGATTCATTCAGCGTTTACAGTGGTGGGGATTTCATAGAGTCAATTTCTTATTCAGAAATTGGAGCATGAAATTAAAAAAAAAACTTCTAGCGACTTATTGACAAAAAGTGCATTAAGTCGCTAGAATGAAATCATAGGCGATTGAGATAAAGGACTTTGAGAATCTTTAATAGCGGAGATGATTGTTAAAGGTTTTCGGGGTTATTACCTCCCCCGACGCTCAAGTTTTTGAGAACTTTGTTTGTTTTGGTGGGGCGGATAACATCTCAATCCGCCCCCATTTTTTTATTTTGAGAGGTAAAAAATGAACTATCCGACAAGAATTATTCAGAGTTACAGAGACGGTATTATTAGCCGTTCGGTATTCGTCGAACTTTTCCGACAATGGCAAGAATTGGAAATGGCAAGAAAAGTCATTTTGAATCAGTCGGAAAAATTGAAAAACATCTAAAAAAATGTTCAATACTTATTGACAAAATAAATCATAAAGTATTAGAATAGAATCATCAGAGAGAGAAAAACAAACAAAATAAGGGGTAACACTTATGAAAGTAACGAACAGTTTGAATCTTCCTATGGCATTCGTCAATGCGGTATCTGTTGAGCGGCACAATAAGCCGAATTGCTATTCAGCAACGACGCTTAACAAGGGAGCTAAAGAAACGATTCTGCAAGAGCGATATTGGGATTCGCTTGAAGTGGACGCTAGCGATAGTGTTTGGGCGGTATTCGGAACTGCGGTTCATGCAATTCTCGAAAACTCAAAAGACGACAACTTCCACGAGGAAAAATTCAGCGTGAAAGTTTCCAATTCGACCGTTACGGGCATTGTTGATTCTTTCGACCTTGAAAACGGAATTATCAACGATTGGAAAACCGCAAGCGTCTATAAAGTCATGTCGGGTGATTTTTCCGACTGGTACAATCAAGGCATGACTTATGCATGGCTTTTGAAAAAAAGCGGACTTGAAGTGAAGCGGTGTCGTTTTGTCGCAATGCTAAAGGATTTTTCAAAGACGAAATCACGGATAACGGCAAATTATCCGACCGCTCCCGTGTATATCTATCAGTTTGACGTAACCCCCGAAATGCTTGCGGAGACGGAAGAGAGAATCATCAGCAAAGTGAAAGAACTTGAAAGCTATCAGAATCTTTCAGATGATGAAATTCCGCCGTGTTCAAAATCTGAACGTTGGACGCAAGACGAAAAGTGGGCGGTTATGAAAGAGGGAAGAAAAACCGCCGTCCGACTGTTCGACAACGCGATGGACGCAGACAACCTTGCCAAAGAATTAGGCAAGGGGCATAGCGTCGAACATCGTCGAGGAACTGACAGAAAATGCGAGGAATATTGTATGTGTTGCGAATATTGCAATTATTACAGACAGACGCACGGGCTTTAATTCATAACGACAAAATTTGATACATATCCGCAATTCTTGAAAGAGAGTTAGCGGATATTCTTTTTCGGGAAAAAGTTGGATATAGTTAAAATGATAATCGAATTAAGAAAAAAAGAATCGGACGGAATAAAGACGGTCTGCACGTTTGGCGGTGATTTGTCTTTTAGATTTGATGAAGCCGAAAAGAAATTGAATATTCTGATAGCGAACGCTCCGCACATCTACAAAGTCGATAGCGTTTCTTTTTCCTTGCATGGGAATTTTGTTTTTTTTGTTTTATCCGATGATGATAAAAATTTCTAAAAAAAAGTTGTTGACAAAAAATTAATTGTGATATATTCTGTAAACATAGGGCGAGCGAATTAAAGCCGACCTAAATAAACACAAGCGAGGTAAACATTATGACACAAAACGAGAAAAACAAAGAGTGCGTAAAGGCAACCAATGCAGTAAAAGATTTGCTTGGAATTTCCGAGTTCTCGGCAAAAACCGAGTGGTATGGTAAAAAAAGCAGAACGGCAACCGTAATAGTGGATATCTATTACAAGCCGACGAGAAGCATATCGACACACGCAAAGTATGCGGTTCACGTTCCGATTTATTCAAGAGAAAAAATCAAAGACATTCAAAAGTTTTACGAAGTTGAAAATTGGGACTTTTAGAGAATGGATTAAAAGAAAAGCGACTTCCGATAATTCGGGGGGTTGCTTTTTGGAGGTAGAAAAATGCAAGTAGTGTATAGATCTAATGGAAGGATTTTTGAATCGGAAAAAGAAGCTAGAGAGTTTGAAAACTCGGCAAGGATTGATTTAGTTTCAAGAATAAATGGAAATATAATCGAGGGTGCGAAAGTTTTCGGATATCTTGCAATAATGTATGAAAATCTTGATGGCTTTTGTCTTAGAAAAGGTGGTATAATAGAGCTGTACTTTGAAAACGGAATACGAGCAAAAGGAAAGATAGATACTTTGGATTTGTTCGGGTATGAGATGAAAGAAGAGGAGCTGTCATTTTTTTTGAGTTGCTTTAATTCTTGCAATTTGGAAGTTTTGAGAGAATTGAAAGAGTATATTGAAAGTCCACTGTATCAAGTAGCATGACTTTTTATGTTGTGTTCATACTTTACTTTTTGCTAGTTTTTCCGATAGGGCGGTGCAAAATCCAATGACAAACACGCAAACCGCAAAAAACTAGATTTTTTTTAGGAATAGGAAAAAATGATTAAAAAAGGGTGCGAAAAGCAAGATGAAAAAATAAAACGCTTGGGGATTAGTCCGAAACGCATATTATTTTTCAGAGGGCAGTACGGGTGTTCGTTCGAGGACGCAGTTGAATTTGCACTTGAAAGAAAAAATATAATTGCGTGGAATCGGAAAAAAGATGTAAAAATAATCTTCAAAAATTGGACTTTGGGTGCAGAACAATGTGGAATTTCAGCAGATTCAGCACGTTCAGCGTATTTGGGCGGTATTCCGTGTAACGATTGGTTTTTTGATGATGATATGGAGATTGATTCAGACGAAGTTTTTCAGCGTTTGGAATCGGAAAATAAAAGATTAAACCAGAGGGTAAAACTTGCAAAGGATATTTTAAAAAAAACGTTTTGGTATCTTTCGCAGATTGATTTGATAACGATACAGAAAGTTACGGATTTTATCAGCGAGGATTAAAAAAACTTTTTTCAGCGTTTCGGGGCGGATAAAAAAATGACAAACGAAGATATAAGGCTAATAAAAAAGAGAATAGAACTTGTAAAAGTTATGAAAAAAGACGGTAAGAGCGAAGATGATATTTATACGGCTTGCCGACTTGTAAAGGCAAATGAACTGATAGAAGAAATCAAAAAGGCAGAAAGATTGATTGAGGAAAATGCAAAATACTATCATTGCAAGGAATCCGAAATTCCGAATAGTTTTAAGTTTGTTTGTTTTATGAATTGTTGGCAAAGTCCATTCGTTGCGTTGAATGAACTTTTGAAAAGAATTGATACGAATCAACAATTATTGAAACGAGAAGAAAAAAGAATCGGGATAAAATCGGGGTATAAAAGCCGATACAAAGAACTGCGTGAACTTTTGCAAAAGGAAGTAAACAAGCATGATTAGAATGTGCGAATCATGTGGAATCGATTTTGAAGCAAAAAACAACAAACAACGATTCTGTACACGGGAATGTTTTCTTGAACATCAGAAACGCAAGCAAAGACGGAAAAACCGCAAAAAGAAAACCATGCGTTTTAGCGGAGAGATTTACACAAACAGTGAGGATAAATTAAACGCTATCAAAGAAAAATATAGGAACGGAATAACAAAAGATATTTTGAAAGAGTTTGCAGAAAGTTTGAAAATAAATGCAAAAAAATCTATTGACGAAAAATTAATCATAGTTTAATATAAAAACATGAGGAAAAAAAACGTTCGTCGAACGTTAAAAATATCGGTGGTAACTTCCGATAAAGTTGCAAAAAGATATGACATTTTCCGTTTAATGGAACGGCATAGCACTTGCCGTGAACTCTATGCAGATTCGTTGAATCTCTTAGAGTTTGAAAAGTGCTAAAGGGGATTTTATGGAATACAAAGCATTTTCAACGTGTGGAGAACTGAAAGAACGTTTTATCAAAAAGTTTTGCAAGGGTGCAAAAATTCCAAAAGTTGCGAAGCCGTTGATTTGGTTGCGTGAAAAAGACACAAAAGATGAGGTTTTGATTTGTGCTTTTTCTGCGGTCGGGGAGAGTTGCGTTTATTTGGGCGGTGAATGGGTGCAAGTCGCAAAACTGATAGATTCGTATGAGTTTTTGGACGGAACTCCGTGCGGTATGCCTATTGGGAATCCTAACAAAATGGACGATAAAAAAGATATCAAAAAGAGTAAGTGGAAAAACTTGAAGGTCGTAATCAGAAAAAAGCCTTTTTGAAATAAAAAAAAACTTTCAAGAATCGCTATAGATAGCGTTTCTTTTTGCGAGTTGTGCTAAAAAGTGTAATCTTCTGAAAGCGTGGCAGAGTGCAAGTAGAGGAATCTTTCAGAAATGAAAGTTTGAAAGTTTTTTCAGCGTCGGGTTTTGACTGTTTTCTTCCCGACGCTTTTTTTGTGGTTGCGTGTTTTTTATAAAAAATGTATTATATCTAAAATCTGTCTACTACTTAGCAGACCATGAATAAAAATCTCCTTTTTAAGATTTGCACGGCTATCCTCCAAGCCGTGTTTTTTTTGTGCAAAATATTTATTTTTTTCAAAAAAAACTATTGGCGAATAATAAAAACTAGCGTAATATATAAACATAAAGGCGAGCGAATTAAAGCCGACCCAATAAAACAAACAAATTGATTAAAGAGGTGTTAAAATGAAAACAACAAAGATTTACACAGAGAACAAAAGAGTTAACAAGGCGATTAACTTCTTCATCAACAAACTTGCAGAAAGGTTGCTTGGTGTAGGTGTTAAAGTTTCTCCTGATTCATTCATGTTCACAGATGATTATATCTGTGAAATTCGGTTCGAGGTTTACGACCCATTCATTAACGAAACAAAATGCGTTCATTCTCGTTGGTGCTTGTCTAAAGACGCAAGAAGAAAACCACAATTCTTGACATTCTGTTAATAAAGACACAGATTACAACTCTACAGATTATGCAGAAATGCTATTTTGTGGAGTTGTAAAGCAGATTCGGAAGAATCTAGCGTATAAAAAGTTTTGCAAACGTTGTCAAAATGTTCTATAATAGCATTAAAGGCGGTTTAGAATGGCAACGTTTGCAGAACTTTCACAGACTGAAAGAAACGAACATCATAAAAATATTTTTGGTATTTTGGCACGGCATGAAAACGGATTGACACAAGACGCTCCGAAAGAAATCATACTTGATTCTGCCGAATTGGAATCAATCAAAGACGAAATGTCCGAGATAGTGAACGACGCTAGGCAGAATGTGCAGTCATTGGACGAAATGAAAAAAAGTCTGATGATAAAAATTCCGAAAAGAATTGAAAATGTGAGATTGACAGAGGACGGATATTTTAATTCCGTTTCGGGTGTCGGCACTGATATCGACCCCGCCATGTCAACGGAAGCATTTACCCCTGTTTCAATCCTTCCTCAAGAAGCGACTTCTTATTATGCAAACGGCGGTATTCCGTCAAGGATTATTGATAAAAAGTCGGGTTGTCTATCTTTGGACGGTGTGCATTTTGAATGTTCTGAATTTTCTGCCGATGATTTGACAAGGCTTGATGATTATGCAGTTAGTTGCGGTTTTTCTGAATCGTACACGCAAGGAATTACGCAAGCGTTGATTTTTGGTGGGGCGGTTACTTATCCGATTCTTGATGATGATAACCCTATTAATTTTTTGGATTCGTTGAAAAAAATCAAAGAAAGGACATTCGGCAAAAAAGATTTTATTCGGCATTGGGTAACGGCAGACCGCTGGAATTGTGTATTCGTTCCCGATTACAATATCACCGCAAAAGATTATCTTTATGCAAAATCGCTTTTCATTCCGCTTGGTGGTGTGCGTGTGTCTACCCAAAGAATGGCGATGATTCGACCGAAAAAACTTCCATTTTGGGGAGCTATTCAGCAAATGGGGTGGAGCACTTCTGATTTTGAAGGGTGGATTAAGGATTTTGAATCTTATCAGATAATGAAAATGTCATTGCCGATTATGGCGCAACAATCATCTTTGATGTACCATGCAATGCCCGCCGATGGACTTATCATTGAAAATGGGGCGGAATTTGCAAAGCAGTATTTCAAGGAAAACGAACAGCAGATGAGGGAGTGGAGCATTTTGCACCCTAGAGCGATAAACTCAATCGGGGAAATAAAAATCCTTGAAAGGACTTATTCGGGTTATCGTGATCTATTGGACGAATCACGGCTTGCATTGTGTGCTAGTTCGGGTGTCGCAGAATCAATCCTTTTTGAGGAAAAGGCGACGGGCTTAGCAAGCGACAACAGAGAGGACGTAACGCTCAAACAGTCGGAAATGATTCGGCTTCTGTTCAACAATGTCGCACCGAGTTTTCAGCATTGTATCGAATTGCTTGTATGTTCATGTTTCGGGGCGGATTCAGAGCAAGCGAAACACGCAAGCAAAGTCAGAATCAAGGCGGATAATGGGTTTGTTTTGTCGGAAACAGAAAAGATTGATATGGGCTTGAAGTTTTCGCAGATGATACAGACCCTTTATTCTGTCGGAATTCCTCTGAAAGAATCTATCGAACTTTCAAAGACATTCGCTCCGAGTGCGGATATTTCGGCGGAAACGATGAAAGCATTGACGGACGCAGATGATTCGGAGATGACGGCGGATATTTGGGAAATGTTGCAAGCAAACAGAGGAATTGAAAAATGAACGACATTTGCAAACGAATCTTGCAGAAAAAAACAGAAAACCAAATGACATGGGACGAATTGTGCAAAAAAGCTAAAATCGGCTTGGCTAGTTGGATGTGCGGTATGGACGGAACTCCCACGGAATCGGAAATAAAAAAAATTTCAAAAGCGTTAGGAACTTCAGCAAGGTGGATTAAAAATGGAAAGTCAAAAGACTGTTGAAAGATTCGGTTATATTTACAACTCAAAGACCGCAGAGGGATTCAGCAACATGAAGAAGCACGGAATCCCTAAACCGCTTTTTTCGTTGCAGTCAAAGTTGGCAAAATCCGTTGACAAGCGTTTCAAAAAAATGCTTAGGGATTGTATAAGACAGCTTAAAGCAAAGATGAAGCAAAGAAACGTATCTTTGACACAAGACGAAAGGGCGGAGGCAGATGATTCAGATTTTGATTCAGACACTCTTTCCGATTTGCTTAGCTTTTTTGATGAGCAGTCAAACATTCTGAAAGAATCCGAGGAAATCGCAAGGAAAGAAAACCTCCGCTACATTGCCGAGGAACTTGATAGGGAGTGGAAAGAATCTGAGAGCGAAGAACTTGAAAGGCTTGATACGACTTGGACGGGTGATATCGACGATGATTTTAGACCGCTTCTCGAATCGGTATTCAAGAAAGAGCAAGCGGACTATTATGAGCGACTTAAAAAAGATTCGTCGGCACGTTTCAGAAACATTTTAGAATCGTTTGAAATTGATAAGAATCAATTTTTCTCGGAACACTCGGAAGAGGTTCGTCGGCTTTACATTGATAACAGTTTGGAGCGTCTTAAAGGCGAAACGGATTTACTGAAAAGCAGAATCATAAAGACAATCATTGATTATGCAGACGGAAAGACGGACACGCTAGGGATAACGGATTTAGTAAGACAGTGTTACGAGGGGAGCGAATCGCTTAGCCGATTATTTGCAAGAGACCAAATGCAACGGTTTAACAAGGCTTGCACGTTGTCAACGTTCGCAAGTGCGGGGGTAAAAAAAGTGAAGTGGATAACGTCGCACGACGGAAGAGTCCGAAAGACGCATAAGGAATTGGACGGAAAGATTTTTGACGTGCATGACTTGCCGAAAGAAGTCGATGATTATAACTGTAGATGTGGATTAGTACCTGTAGAGTATGAGGACGATTAAAAATGATCTATGATTTTTTGGTACATGGCGAAACCCCTAGCAAAAAGAATAGCAGAATCAATACTCGGAGCGGACGAAGTTTTCCGAATAAGAGATACACGGAATGGCACAAAAACGCAATGAACGAACTTTTTGCAGAAGTGTTCAACTTGAGGAACGAAGAGAAAGCGAAACTGCCGATAAAACAATGTAGAATAAAATTGACGTTCATTCATGGGGATTTGAGGAAACGGGATTCAGACAACGGAACATCTTCGATTTTTGACACTCTGAAAGATTCGGGGATTATCGTTGATGATAATTGGCAAGTCATAAAGCATTATGAAGTATCAAATGACTTTGAAAAAAATAAACCATGTTGTATGATTCATATCGAGGCGGATTGATACATGGACAACAATTTTTTGAAAGAATTTCTGAATACGATAGTTTTTCTGATACCCGTTATGGGCTTGGTATGGAAAGGAGCGAAATTGTCAGCACGGCTTGACCAATTGGAAACGAAGGTCGGTGAGAACATCGGCAAGTTTTGCAACGACCATAAAACAATGCAACAGGAATTAGACGAAGAAAAACAGTACAGATTGACAGATACTCAAGAACTGAAAGATATACTGAATCGGATTCAGCAAAGTATCGTGAGACTGGAAACAAAAATCGACATAGACGACAGACGGGGAGCGTAAAGAATGGACATGACAGACAAGGCGACACAGACAGACAGACCGCAAACATCAGCAGAAATCATGGACAAAATAAACCCTTTGCATTTGCAGAACATCGCACAGTTCGGGTGTTGTGCGTTCGCTTTGCTTTGGGCATTGGGTTTTGAGTTTGCCGACAACGTGCGAGCAATTAAGACGCTATCGGATATGATTGAGCATAAGGCAATCGGCAAAGATTGTACGGTGTATTGGGTAGACGCTATCCGCTATCTTACGGGGCGGACGGCTTTTATTGAGTTCAAGACGATTCAGAACGCAAGCGAGCTAAAGGACATAAAAGGACGGATTATCGTAAGATACGACCATAACGGCTACAATCATTGGGTAGGTGTAGAAAATGGCGAAGTCGTGTATAATTCGCTTAATGATTCTGTTTGCGTGAGATACGGAAAACCTACGCAAGCAAGGATTATTCACATAAACGAGGAGTAAAAAAAATGAAAATAAAAAATCTTTCGTTGCTTGTCAAAATCGCATTGATTACAATCGGTTTTGCGTTGTGCGTTATGAAGTGGTTCAACGTCTTGCCAAACGCTACGATAAATGAAATATGGGTGTCCGTTTCGTTTGCGTATGGGGTCGGCTTAGGAACAATCGATTTTAACATTATCCGTGATAATTGGATTGAGGGCGGAAAGTGATTCGTGATTATTTATGTTTGGGTTTTCTTGCGGTTTGCGTTCTGTTCTTTTTCCGTCTTTGGGTTAGGGAGCGTAACGAGCGGAAACGGCTTGAGGAATTTTGCGTACAGCAGAAAAAAGACATTGAGGAATTGCAGAAACATTTCGACGCTTTGAAAAGGATAGTCGAAAGCGAGAAACAACTGAACAAGAGAATCAAGGAATCAAAAAGTCATGAAGAAAACATTGATATTTTTAATTACATACGGAATCTTAACAATCGCAAGTCTGTTTCTGATTCTGTTTCTCGGCTTGGTAACGAGTTGCAGAACAACGACGGAAATTCAGGCAGTTCTGCCCCCGCTACCACAAAGAAAGCCGATTGAGTTCACGGAATGGAACGAAACCGAGATTCTTGAAACTCTGAACTATTACGAGCATTTAGTTCAAGAATGGGAATCATGGGCGGATTATGTAAAGACAAAAGAAAATATCATCATCATCGGAGAGTAAAAAAAATGGCGGAATTAAAAAATATAAGGATAGCGACAAGTGGAATTTATGAGTATGCAAAAGAAGAATTGCCGTGTTTGCGGTTGTCGTTGGAGAACGCTCCCGAATGGGTAGAGAAAAAAGACGTTTACAGCGTTTACCGCCCTGCAACTGTTTTAGCGTCAGCCGTGGATAAGTTCAAGATGTTGCCATTGACACATCATCACCCTAGCTCCGTTGTGGACGGTACGAACTTTAGGGAGTTTGCGGTCGGCTACACGGGCGAGAATCCTAGCGTGGATTATCTCAAAGACGTTGACGAAGTGGGTATAAAATCAACTGTCATGCTTTACGATGATGAATCTTTGACGGCTTATGAAAATGGCGAGGTTCAACTTTCAGCCGGCTACATTGCGGATTTTGAATGGCGGAAAGGAACGACGAAAGACGGCAAGGAATACGACATAGTAATGACAGAAATTAAAGACGTGAATCATGTCGCACTTTTGCCGAATGGTAGGGGCGGTGATAAAGCCGTAATACTTGATAGAGCAATGAAAAAGAAAAACGACGTGTTCAGCATGGCGAAGAATAAGAGCGTTTTCAGCGTCGCAAGATTCGAGGTGGGCAGATGATTTTCAGCAGTGCAAAAAAGACGAAACTTGTATTGACTGACGAAGATTTGAAACTGATTGAGGACAATGAAAAAGATTCGTCGATTGATTGGCATTATGTGTGGTTTAGGACAAATGCAGAAATTAGGAATAGGGGCTACACATGGAATAAGGTTTGCCGAGGAATTCCGATATCGTTGAAAACGTGGATGTCGGGGTTGCCGACAGAACAGCCGACAAAACTTGAGATATTGAAAATTGCGAAGTTCATAGGGGCGGACTATAATTATCTTATGTATGGAGATAAAGCGAATGAATAAAAAGTTGTATGGCTTGATTTCGACAATCATTGTATCTTGTGGTACAATCGGCAGTGCGTTGGTTGGATATTTTCAGCCGACATATTATACTGCAATTATCGGAGCTATTACGATAGCAGTTTCAGCAATTAATGAAATTCTTTTACTTTTTGTAAAGGAAAAGGAGAAAGACGAATGAAAATCCTTACAGGACTTTTCCGCATGGCAAGGAAAAGAACACAGACAAAAGACGGTGCAGAAGATTTCCGTGCAAGTCTTACGGCACTCGTTGACGAAAGAGAATCATTGACGGACGAGGGGGTCAGCAAAAAAGTTGACGAACTTAAAGCGATGATTACAGACCTTCCCGACAGCGAGGACAAAGAGAAATTGTCAAGATACCTTGATGATTTTAGGGCGGTCAAGGAACAGGACGAAGCAACCGCAAAAGAAGCGGTCAACATGGTTGCGGGGTTGTATGAATCACTTGATTCGTCGGCAAGTGCAGACGCTCCAAACGCAACGGAAACGACAACGGCGGACGAAGAATCGGAAGCAGAAACCGCCGTCAAGGAAACCGAAACGAAAGACGAAGAGACCGCAACGGAAGCAACAAAAGACGAGGGCGGAGAGGAAAAACGCTATTCGCTTGATGAACTTTTTGAGATGATTAAAACGCTCAAAGACGGTTGCAAGGACGAGAGCGAGAAAGTCGAAGAGAAAAAGGACGAAGAGAAGAAAGACGAGGAAACAAAGGACGAGGGCGAGGAAGTAACCGAAGACCACGCTCCGATGATACCGATGAATATTTCCAATTCAGCGTCAAAAGGTTCACTTTCGGAACTTTTCGCAAACATGAAAAAAGGGGGTAGATAATGGAATCTACAATGAATTTGTCAATCGGATTTAAGGGAAGTTTGAAACTCAACGCGCAGAGCGTTCCACTTGCGGAGGGTTATCTTAAACTTGGTGGAATCGTTGGAGATTCTAACGGCTTGGAGTTCGGTCGTGTTGTTTCGGCGGATTCGGACGAGCCGAGTGTTGTCTATGTCGGAAATAACGGCGGTGATAAAGTCGTTCGTGGTATTTCGGTTTTTGATGACGCTATCGCACAGAACGCACCCGCACACGCTAACAAGTATCTTGCCGATATGCCTTGCGCATTTGTAAACAAAGGACTTGTAAAAATTATGTCATGGGTAGACGGCAAAGACCCTATCATCGGACACAAGGTCGAGTTTGACGAAACGACGGGTAAAATCGGTTTTGTCGCAAGTTCAGCAGATTCGGGTTTTGCGATTCTTGAGGGCGCAAAAGTCGTGGACGTAACAAACGACGGAGCTTATATTTGGTTGTCGTAAAAATAGGAGAGTGAAAGAATGATTATTGATTGTTCTAGAGAGTTCAAAAGGGTCGGCAAGATTGCCGAAAGAATGGTAAATGGAAACGGCAAGGCTAACGAACTTCTGAAAGACGCTACTTTGCAGATTGGTAGGGGTTCAGATTCGCATTATGGGGTTTCAGCGTCGGCAGTTGCAAATCCTTATTATGTCGGTGATTCTGCCATGATTGGCAATGCCGTCGGACTTACTCCAGAGTTGGAGGCACTGTATAAAAAGAACGCCTTGAATGTGGACATTAAACCACGTTTTAACATGAGGACGGGAAAGTATGATATGTACTTTTCAAAAAGCGGAATCAAGACCTACACGGGCGATAGTGGAGAGCTTATTTCGGCACAAGCTATTTCGCCGTGGAACGCTTCTTATTTCCCGCAGTTGTTCCGTCAGCCGTTGCTTTACTCTCATGCAAGGGAGCTTGTAAAGAGACTTGGCGGAACACAGCCGTGGGCAGAGGTTCAGAATCTTCAGCTTGCGGGCTACAGCGGTTGGGGATTGATTGACAATGCGGGAGCAGTGTCGGCTAACCTCAAACAGAATGTAAACGTTCAGAGCGGTTTGATGAGTTCTGCAATCATCAATATCAAAGTTTTCTACAATTTCACGATTGAGGAAATGGAGAGAGCAAAAGAAAACGGCGGTTCTCCTTTTGCTGGTTCGCTCATGGCAGAGAAGCAGAGATATGCGCAGTATGTCATTGACATGATTACTGATTATCTCACTTATTACGGCAACGAAGAAACAAAAACTCTTGGTTTGCTTGATATCAACGGCGAGACTACTTGGAGCGGTCAGACGCTTGAGGAAATCGCAAACGACGCAAGCAACACCGCAAAGGGTTACACCATGTATAAGGTTCTTGCAAAGGCAATTACTGATTTCATGGATAACTCACAGAATAAGTTCAACGTGATTCGTGTTGCAATGTCGCCAAAAGCATACAACATTTTGACAAGCGTTCCTTATTCCGACAACTACGAAGCAAAATCAGCGTTGACGATTTTTGAGGAAAACTTCAATGCGGGGGTAACGAAGAACGGAACAAAGCCGACGATTCAGTTCTTTGCAGACCCTTTCCTTTCGGCAAACACTGAATTCAATGCAAGCGTTTCGGATAAATTGATCATCACCGCACCCGAAATCAGCATGGGAACAGATGACGAAACACAGGATATTTTGATGTTGGGAGTTCCACTCGAAAACTTCACTTATCCAGTCTATCCGAACTCATACGACCAACAGCACGCAGTACTCCGCCGTTTTGCGGGCGTTTTCGCACCGATTGCAAGTGCCGTCAAAGTATTCAGCGGATTCGGAACGACAGTCCGCACCGTTGCGAAACCGACGGCAAGCGTAGAGAGCGGAACGGTAGCGAGCGGAACGAAAGTAACATTCAGCACCGCAACAGAGGGAGCAACAATCAAGTATACAACTGATAACAGCGACCCTATCACAAACGGAACTGAATACAGTGGAGAATTGACAATTTCGGCAACTACGACTTACAAGGTCGTAGCGATTAAGAGCGGTTTTGAGCCGTCGGAAGTTGCAACGTTCACTTATACAGTAGCGTAGTAATGTGATAAGATAAGAAAAGGGAATCTACAGAAAAAATGTAGGTTCTCTTTTCTAGGAGTTTTTTTATGAAATATATTCAGTCGTTTTATCAGTACCCCGTAACTTTCAGCAGTATCGGAAGAACGCTCCCCGCAAAAAATGCAGAGGGCGAATCAAGGAACATTGCGGAATTTACGGAAGCCGAGATTACAAAACTTGAGAATTGCGAGCCGTTCTATCGTGAACTTTTGCGTAATAAAAAGATTCGTGTAATCAATCACATTCCGACTTCATACATTCCCGCAAGCGAAAGAATCAACAAGGCAAACGAAACAGCCGAGATTCTGAAAAACGAGAATGAAGAACTTAAAAAGAAAATCGCAGAACTTGAAAAAATGGCGAAATCTGAAAAAGATTCAGAATCAGCAGAACTTGAGAAAATCGAGGAAGTTGAGGAATCGACAGAAGCACCAAAGAAAAGAGGTCGCAAGGCAAAAACTGAATAAAGGGGCGGAGCATGACAGTTCAAGATTTTAAGTATTCTGATAATTTTCCTACTCTAACAGATAGCGAGATTAACGACGCTTATGAAATTGTATCTGTCATGTTCAGCGGGGTTCTTACTTGTTGGAAGAAAGTAGCAGAGCCGACGAGAACGCAGAAAAGAGATTTATTGATGAATCTTTTGATTGCGTGGTATTTGTTGGACTTAAACCCAACTAAGGCGGTCGGGGTTATCGGAAACGGTGGTATGACTTTATCATCAAAAAGCATTGGTGGAACTTCATTGTCGTTTTCGGACATGGACGCTCAAGAGGGATTGAAGCAACTTAATTCTAACGTATTCGGACAAAAAGCCCTTTTAATGATTCAGTCAATCCCCGAGAGGTTTTCTATTTATGTCTAGTTTTGTCAATTTGCAGATGTCAATGCGAGAAATGCCGAATATGGACGAAATAAAACAATTTGCATTGAACGCAAACGCTACAATAAAAGTTGGTTTTCTTTCGGGTCGGCAACACGTCGAAACAAAGCACAAGGCAAAAGACGGACAATATAGGGAATCGGACGGAAGTTCAGCGACATTCAAGGCGATTGAGACAGCAGAACTAGCAAAGCAGTTATCATTCGGAACGGCAACGACACCCGCCCGACCTTTCATTGAGGACGCTTTAAGGCAGAACAATGCAAAACTTTCAGCAGAAATTGAAAAGCAAGTTGCAAGCGTCAAGAATGGAAACGTTGCGAACTGGGATAAAGTCGGAACAATGGCGGTCGGAGCTATTCAAGAATTCGTGAGGGGCGATTATTACAAAAGCACAGCACCAAACGCACCGACAACGATAAAGCAAAAGGGGAGCGATACCCCATTGATTGACGGGGCGGATTTAGTCAATTCTTGCGAATATGTGATAGAGGGCTAAAAATGGGTATTTATGGCGATATGCTTTTAGTTTTTCCCGAGCAGTTTAGGACGTTCACGGCTTATGAGATGAACGCTTTAGTCAACGGCGGATTCGAGAAAGTCGAGGGGAGCGAAAGAGATGTTTTAGGAATCGTGCAGAACACAAAAGGAAACGCAATAGCAGAGCAAGGCGGAAACCTTGTGAATAAAAGCGTTTTTGAATTGTGGACGAGTTCGACAAATCTTGACGGCTTATTTATCGACATTGACGGAAAGCCGTTCAGATTGATTGATTCTAATAATTGGGTTCTTGAGGGCGGATTCAAACGGTATACATTAGAAATGGTAGGGGGTAACAATGCAACTGAATCAGACGACACTGCGTGGAATCTTGGCAACGATTCTTTCAGTTGATATATCCCATGTAGTACCTAAGCAGTCGAATTGGTGGAATCCGCAAAGCAAAGAAAAAAACATTGAAAATTGGGTTGCTTACAGAATCCGAAGCAATACACCAAAAGCGACTCCGATTTATAGGGAGCTTGAAGAGAATAAAAATTCTTTATGTGTCCTTAAACTTGCCGAGATTGAATTGCAGATAGTCGGCAAGGATAGCGAACGGATAGCGCAAAGCGTTTCAGCATGGGCGGTTCGTGAAGATGTCAAAGAAGAGTTTGCGAAAGTTCACGGGTCGATTATGTATGAGGATTTAACGGCAATATCGTCGGACTTCTATCAAGACGGAAGAAACACGGTGATTGCGTGGAATATACCGAATTTAAAAGTTTTGTGGTATGATTGCTACGAAACGAATCAACAGAAGTTGAACAATATTTCTTTAGGGGGAAATGTGAATGTCAGAATTTAATGGTTCGATTGCTCAGGTAAATGTACAGTTTCCGATTGAAACAGTAATAGAGCCGATTGCGGGCGAGAATTACTCTAGGGCAATGATTTTTATGCACGAAACATTCGCAAGCGAAAACTTGCCGAATGTTGACAATCCGAAAGCGGGTATGAAGATTGAATTGGATTCAAGTTCATACGCAAATATCACGGGCGGACTTCTTAAAAAATGGCTTGTACCTTTTTTCACGTCAGCACAAACGGCAAAACTTGCGGTAGTCCTCTATGATTCGGACTACACAAGAGAAATCCCCGTTTATTCTTATTCCGAATATTCCGAGACACTTGAGCCGACGGATAATCCGCATGATTTGGGCTTGTACGAATTGAATGATAATGTTTACACTTTGACTGCCGACACGACACCGACGGAAGGGAAAACATATTACACGAGAACGCAGACGGGAACACAGACGGAAACGACACCCGCCACTTTCTCTCTTGAAACAGCGTATGGACATTATAAATATTACGCATATTTCAAGTTCGGATTCTCAAACATTGAAAATTATGTCAGCTTGCAGAAACAGTTGGCAACGCTTTGCATGGCGGATTCTCTTTATTCCGATTTGTGGGTCGGCACTTCCGATACTCATGTTTTAGAAAAAACGTCAACGCTTATTTCCGAGTTGAACAGTATCAACGCAAATGCAAGGGTTATTTACAACCCTAACGCAGAAATCAATCCCGCACTTGCACAGCTTGGAGACACTCTCGGAGCGGTAAATTCAACGGGGACTCCGATTGGAAACGATATTGACGGTCATGCCTTCGGAACTATCGGAGCGTCGGGAAATCTTGACGATGACGGCTACTATCTGAATCTTTCGGCGACAGAAAAAGCGATACTTGACGAGCAGAAAATCGGCTATCAGACTTGGGTCGGCGACGGTACGGAAAACGTAGTTACAGAAGGTTCACTCTCATTGAAAGGCGAAGTTGTCGGAGCGAACTGGGTAAAGCACTATATCGAATATGTTTGCAAAATCAAATCAGCGTCGTACATGACAAGAAGAAACAAGTTCCGAAACAATGCGGAATATCAAGCCGTCTTGACGATTCTTTCGGGGGTGATAAAACCTTTCGTGGATTTCGGACGCTTGGCAGATTTTGTCATTACCGCACCGACATTTTCACAGTTGCCAAAATCGGCGGATTCGTTCACAGTTCCGAACGCATGGGAAGCAACTTACATCGACAGAATCCGAAATATTACAGTATACGGAACATTGTACGTTACACAGCCGACAAAATAAGGAGCGTAGAGAATGGCAAATCATACAGTAATTTCAGCGGGTCAGTTTACCGTTACCCTCGAACACCCATTGTGGAACGACGGAACACCAACGACAATCGGCGGATTCAAGTTGGAAGGTCAGATGGTTCAAGACCAACAAGCATTGGATTCGTCGAAGATTGTTGCACTTGCAAACGGCAATACAATCACGATTACAAACAATAATCTTTCGGGTTCTTTGACTTTCAACGTAACCGCAACAAACGGCGACGATGACATGGTAAAGATTGCGAAGTATCTGAAATCGGTCGGAGATTCTGTTGGTGGAACTATCCGTATCACACAGGAGATAAACGGCAAGACAAACGGCGATACATATTATTCTTGTACTGTCAAGAATTGTCCAAACAGAATCATTCAAGGAAACGACGCTCCTGATTATTCTGTTGTTTGGAATTACGGCGAATACAAGTCCGACGAGTAGGAGCGTAAAGAATGGAAGAGTTGAAACTCACAAGGAAAGTTTACGACGAAGCAATAGAGAACATTGAGAAAGTGTCAGAAAAAGACGCTTATTTGAATCAGTTTGAAGTTGATTTCGTGGACGGACTGAACACCGCCAGTGTCATGGAAATCTGTAGGATTATCAATGATTCTAGCTTTGAGAGCAAAGTCCGATTGATGAAGATTTGCATTGAGGGCAAAAACGTAAAAGTAAAATGCCCTAACGGAGATGTGGAATCATTCAGACTTGGTAGCAGTTCCGACGGCTTGGACGGAATCCCATTGTTCCAGAAAGAGCCTTTTGCGTTGGCAATGCTTGCAGATGTTGTCTATGGGTATGTCCTAAAAAAATCAATTCGCTTTTCGGTAGCTCGAACGAAGAGCGAGAAATAGACATAAAAGCCATTAAAGCAAAAAATGCCATAAAGAAGATAATGCCAAATTCTTTTTTATGGCTTTTTTACTCTTACAATGCAGAATATGCAAGAATTCCTTTAGACTTGGACGATTTATGCGACGGCTTGCGATGTCTTAGAGCAAAAAATAAAGTACAATCTATTTATGGTGAGGTCGAATAATGGCAAACGGTTTTTTGTACGATGTTAGGGCGGTTGTAGATAAAGCAAGTTTTTCGGAAGGAATAGCACAAGTCCAAAAACTCGGAGAATCGTCAAAAAAAGTCATTCTCGGAATTGCGGGGATTGCAACCGCATTGATTGCGACGGCGACCGCAAGTGCCGAGGTCGCCAATTCAGAAATGAAAATGGCTAGAGCCATTGGAATGGGGTCAGACGCTTTAGCGACATTCAAAACGTCGGCAAGCATTGCGGGGGTGTCGGCTAACGGCTTAATCAGTTCTTTGAGTGCGATTGAATCCAAAATGCAACATCTCAAGACGGGCGAAGTCGATAGCGGTATGGCGAAGAATCTTGCCATGCTTGGAATCGGATATGGCGAATTCGCTCAAATGGATTCTAACCAAAGAATGTCAGCCGTATTTGATAAAGCGTCAAAAATGGACGACCAAAGATTAGCGTCGCAGATGATTTCGGACGTTCTCGGAAGTGCGGGGCGAGAGTATTACGACAATCTGAAATTAGCGGGGAAATCATTAAGTCAGCAATTAGCAGAATCAAGGCAATTAAATTATATGTCTGAATCATCTCGAAAAAAAGCCGTTATTTTTGGTATGGAAATAAGGGCGGTCAAGGAATCGGGAAAAAGCATATTGCAGTTATTCGGGTCGGAACTTGCGGGAGCGATAACACCGACAATCCGCAAGGCAAAACAATTTTTAATATCTAATCGTGAACAGATACGCAAAGGGATAGCGGGATTCGCTCAAAATGTGGGGGCGGTATTTAATGCTATTGCGGGCGGTATCGAAAAAGCTATGCCGTTCGTTTCGGGGCTTATCGACAAATTCGGCGGATTGGATAAAGTTATCATAAAAGTTGGCACGGGTTTTGGGTTGCTCAAACTTGCGAAAGTTGCGGGCGGTATAAAGTCAATCGTGAAAGGGGTCAGCGGACTTAAACTTGCCTTAGGCGGTTTGGCGGGTATGGGATTGGGAATGATTGGCGAAGATATCATTTCTCATTTTATGGGCGGTAACTCTTTTATATTTGATTTTCTCATACCGAAAATAAAAGAAATCTATAAAGAACTTGGTGACATGGGAATTTCTCTGAACGTTGACGGAATCAAAGACCTTATCAAATCACTGAAAGACTGTTGGGATAATTCGGAAGAGTTAAGGAAAACATTGTTGCAGATATCAAAAATATCACTTGAGGGAGTTATGGCAAGTTTTGTTTTGACATTGAATGATTCTGTTTTAGCCTTGAAAACTCTGGCGGACGCCTTGTCAAAAATTGTCAAAGGTGATTTCAGCGGAGCTTTTGATACGCTTAAAGAGGGCGGGGAAAAGTTTAAGGAACGGAAAACAGAGCAAGTAAAAACCGCAATAAACACAATAAAAGACGAAAACGCAACGATAGGACAAAAAGCAGTTGCGGGAGTGTCTATAGTTCAGAGCGGTGTTGCGGGAATTGCCGTAACGGCAGAGGAATTGCACGAATCGGCAAATAAAAGCTATGTAGAGAAACAGAGAGCGAAGAGAGCAAAAAAAGCGGGTTACACGGGCGGTCATCTTGGCTCCGGGAAAGTTACATCTACAACGGAAACAACGGAAACAACGGAAACACCGAAAAAGAAAAAAGGATTCGTAGACACCGTAAAATCATTTTTTGGTATTGGTGGTAAAGATGAATCTATCAACGACGGAATTATCAGCCCTAATGGACACGTTACGCAACTAAATCCGAATGATTGGGTTTTTGCGGTAAAAGATTTAAGGGATATGGCAAGCGGATTCATTCCGAATGTCAGCACGAACAATAATAATTCGAATGTGTCTTATGTAATCAATCAAAACTTTACAGTAACGAATGCGGGCGGTAATATAAGACAGCAAGCATATAACGGAGCGTCGGAAGCGTTGAGAATGGCAACAATCAACGCAAATATGAAAAGTCAGATGATGAGCGGAGCAAGATAATGTTAGTATCATTGGGAAAAGCAGTAATCAAAAAAGACCCTAGAGCGTTGAGAATGGTGCGGACGATGATAGAAAACCCCGCCATTGTTTCGACGAATCCGCCGTTTGCCGTTTCTCTTGAGGTCGAATCTTACGAAAAATCAGCGACGGCAGAAGTATCTCAAATTCCGATAATCACAGTCGGAGCGACAAGCAAAACAATATTAAATGACAACGTAGCACCACAGCCGAAAGAATGGAGTTTGAGCGGATATATCGGGGGGGATTCGCAGATAGAGCAAACGAATCAATTTACACCGATAGTCCGCATGAATACAGATTTTCTTTGGCTTGCGTTTTCTTTAGGTTCTCGAATCATCTTTAAGGATATCGACCAACAATTATTTACAAATTGCGTTATATCCGCCTTTTCCACTTCGTATCAGAAAGACTGTAAAAACAAAACACCTTTTAGCATGACTATAAGGGAGCTTGTAAAGATTGACGCAGAAACGTCCGAATTGACTTTGACGGAAAACGTATCGCAAGCCGACGGCGGAGCGTCTGATATGGGAACTGTCAGCGGGTCAAAGTGGGGCGACCCGCAATCCGTTGTATTACATAAAAAGCTAGACCCTAGCACTATCGGAACAGTCTATAAAAACTAAAGGGGGATAAAATGCAGAGTGCGGAAAGCGTTTTCAATGTCGATTGGTTTGATTCTGATATTGACGGTGATTTTAATTTCTCATGCGTACACCCCGACGGAGTTTTTAATTTTACTTTCAAATGGTTTAACGACCGTTGGAACGCATGGGCGGAACTTCCTAGCGGGGAGATAAGAGCGTTCGGAGTTTTGCCGAATGTCGTTTCATGGACGGGATTCACGGACTATTCAATTTTCTTTTCGACTGATTTGAGCGTGATTGACAAGGATTCTTTGAAGAACACGCAACTTTGCATAATAAAATGGGAGTAGTCTGAATGTTTCGTGATTCTCTGAAATATCTGAAAAAAAACATCGTTCAGCCGAAAACGGCAAATTTTAACAAAATAATCAATCTGAAATTCTCAACGTCAAACGGAAAAGTATTTGAAATCAAAACACCGAAAATAGGCAGTAAACCCGACATTGAAATATCGGGGAGTTTGACACCGAATGGATATGCGGAAAACTTTGAAATAAGGGTAAAAAATCTCTATATCAGCGGAATTGAATCCGATTTAACGACTGTAGAAGTATCGGCGGGATATGCGGATAAATTATCTAGCGGATTATTCGGAACTGTAACGAATTGTTACACGGCTAATCCGAGTCCAGACAAAGAAACTGTAATTCTTTGCACTTGTGCGAATGTCGAAACATGGAGCAAAGAAACTATTGATTTGAAACTTGAAAAGAATTTCACGTTGTCAACGGCGGTTGCACAAATTGCGAATAAATTAGGATATGCGTATTTTATCGAATCGTCATTGATGAATTCAGTGAGTTCAGCTCCGTTTTATTTCAACGGTCGTTGCAGTGTCGCCTTGAACAAGTTGAAAACATTCTTTCCGAAAATCTTGATAGAATCGGACGGCAAAAAAGTAACGGTATATTCAGCAGAATCGAAAATGATTTCAAAAGTTGTACATACTTTGAAAATATTTTTGCAATCTCCACAATTCAGCGGGGGAGCCGTTTCTCTTTCCGTTCCATTCAATCCCGTTTTTAAGTGCGGGGATTTTGTCAGATTTCCGACAACATTTGCAAGCAAAACAATCGGCAGTTTGTTGTATAATGAAGCGCAGATTAATTCCATTCAATTTTCTTTCGGAACTGTCAGCGATACGAATGAAATGATTCTTTCATGCACACCGACAAGCAAGATAGGAGCGTAAAGAATGACAACAGTACAAGCCATGTCATTAAGCGAAAAAGACGTTATTACAAGCATAATAAACTCGTTTTATTTCGTTGATTATGGTTACATAAATCAAGTCAATTCGGATAAGACCGTAAACGTAACACACGCAAACAAAACCGTAATGATTGACGGCACGGAACTGAATGAAACGATAACGAACAATGTTGAAGTTTTGACGGTTTGCGGGGCGGGATTTGCAGTCAGCTTTGACTATAAGGCGAATGACAAAGTTTTATTGCTGGGTTTGAAAGATTATATTCCGAATGTCGCAAACGTAAAAAAGGCGGAAGTTCCTAGTTCGTTCGTTCATTACGATAGAGCGACATTAAAGGCTTTGCCGTTGTGCGTATTCTCGGACGAAGCGAAAGTAAAAATGATGATTGAAGAGGGAAAACTAACGATAGAATCGGAAGCAGAAACAATCATCAACGCAAAAAAAATAGAACTAAATGGAAATAGTAAACAGTTTGTGACATGGGCAGAATTAAACTCGGCTTTATCAACTTTTGTTTCTCAATTAAACATAAGTTTACAGACGGGAGCGACACCTTCGGGGGGCGGAAAGGTAACTTTTGCGACACCACCACCGAGCAGTATTGACATTTCATCGGCGAAAAGTCAAAAAGTCGTTTTAGGGGGGTAACATGGATATAAAAATGAAAGCGGAAGATGATAGCGGTGATTTTCCTACATGGGACTTGAAAACAGAAAACAACATCGTGCCGATTCTTTCGGGTGAAGAAGAAGATTTACAGGTAGCCACCCTTGCTTGTTTCCTTGAAAAAGGTAGCATAAAGCAACTAAAAGAAATGGGGGTCGCATGGGCGACGTATCTAACGGGCGACAAGACTTTCGGCGAATTGGACGCAGAAATCCGTGAAAGTTTGAGGAAAGCGGATAAAGCGGATTTTGTACCGAATTATCAGATAGACAACGACAAATTGACATTGACAGTATCAAAGGAGCTATAAATGAGTTTTAAAATTGACGGCAAGACGTGGACACCGCAAACGACGAACGAACACGCTTTGAATTGGATTACAAAATTAAACGCAATTCTCGAAGAAAATGATATCCGAGATGAGAGCGGAAACATAATAAAACTTTCGCAGAATTTCGCAAATGCTTTGTATTTGCTCATGTTGTCGGGGGCAGACCGCCTTAAAGATAACGACGAAAAACTGCAAAGTGCCATCAATTCTTTCAATGTCGATTTGTGCGACGATGAGCAGATTGAAAACCTTTTGCCGATAGCGTCAATACAGAGAAACGAGGGGAGCTATTCGACGATAAAACTAACTTGCACGGCGGGGGAGGCGGTTTGTACAATTCCGAAAGGAACTAAAGCACCATTCGGGGAATATAATTTCGTCACGGATTACGAAGCAGTCATTCAGCCGAATGAAACGCAAAACATTTCGGCGACTTGCGACAAGGTGGGGGCGGTTGCAGTTTTGCAAGGGGAAATTACTTCTTTTGACGTTCAAATTCCGAATCTTGCAAGCGTAATAAATAACGTTTCTAGCGACGTAGGAAGCGACGCAGAAAGCGTCGATTCACTTAGAAAAAGGATTCAGCAAGGGCAGATTATTCCGTATTCTTTGGACGGGGTAAAATATGCGATTGAGGAACTGAAAGGAATAAAACACGCTAGGGTTTATTTTAATTTCTCCACGACAAACACAACGACGCTAGAGGGCGGAATCGTCTTGCAACCTCGAACGGCTTATATTGTCATTAACGGCGAATCGAATGAAATAGCGTCAACTTATGCAAAGTATATGTCCGCACCAACGCAGAACGCACCGAACGCAAGCACAACGGGAACACCGACAACAGTAGATTTGATGATCACTTGCGGTAACGAATCGGTTACTTTGCCGATTGGTACGTCATTCGTTTATGACAATGTAACTTTTGAGATTGACGAAGAAACGACATTGACGGCAACGGAAACGGCAACGGTAGGATTCACAGCAACGGAAGTGGGGGCGGTGACAATTCCTAGCGGAACGATTCACAGCTTCACGCAAACAATAGACGGCATAACGCACATTACAAACGCTCAATCTGTAGAGGGACTCCCGAAAACCGCATATTCTCAAGATTACATTACGGCAAGCGGTCAAAGTATTCCGATTTATTACGACAAGGCGGATAGTCAGCAAGTTTTCGTTCGTGTCGTTTTGGAAAAAGGCGAAAACAACGACACGGAGCAGATAAGGAATCAGATAAAGCGTGATTTGATTGCAAGCTCGGCAAATTGGGTTATCGGGGAAAGTATAACATCTTTGATAACATCAGCACCGTTTAATGATTGCGTTTATGCAAAAATCGCCTATACTCAAGTCAGCACGGACGGCACTAATTGGAGCAACAGAGTAACAACGTCGGCAAACGTTATCCCTCATGTAAGCGATTCGACAATTATAATAGAGAGCGTACAATGATAGAGCAGAGCAAATATTTACCCAAACAGATGAATGGGGCGGTTATAAAGTCATACATGAACGCAATGGAAAACGAATTGAAAGATTCTGATTCTATCTGCGATTATTTGCATGGCTTGTCGATTATCACCGCCCAAGAAACGGAACTTGAAAGCATAGGCAAATTGATAGGATATCCACGTCCTTTAGTTCCTCAAGGATTTGAGCAAGAAAACGTTTTTATTTTCACTGAAACGTGCTATTCTGATTCAGAAATAGGATTTTCAGCGGTCGATTCAGAAGTCGGAGGGCGGTTTGTTACAACGGGATTATCCGCTAGCAATTACATGAGTTTAGGACTTTATAGGAAATTCCTCGACAAAATCGCATATATAAAACGCTATGGAGTAACGTTGTACTCTATAGACATGATAGCGAGATTGATTACAGATAATTATACAATTTCGTATGATGAAAATAAGGATATTTTGCTTTATTTCGGCGAATATATAGGATTTCAGAATATGTGGTTATTGAGCAATCTTTTTTATAAGTTCGTGACGTTACCACAAGTCCACATTCGGACGGCAGAAGATAACGAAGAATAGGAGCGTAAAAAATGAAGAATGTAACAACTTTTGATAATTTCCCGACATTTGCAGAAAACGGTTCACGCAACATGAACACAGAATCCGCAAAGTATCAAATCGGATTCGTGGAAGCAGATACGTTTCCCGCCGAATGGTGTAACTACCTTTTTCACGGAGCAACGAAAGGGGTCAGCGACTTAAACACGGCAGTACAGTCCATTTGGAAAGAAAACATAAACGTCATTCAAGGGAGCGGACAAACACCGAGTTCTTCGGACAACACACAGTTGAAAACGGCCATTGAATTGATGATTCAAAATGCCGTGTTGACGGCTAACGCTCAAGTTTTGGCGCAGGCAAAATTGGACGCACAGACGTTCACTAACAATGCGATTCTTTCGGCTAACGCTCAAGTTTTGGCGCAGGCGAAATTGGACGCTCATCCCGTTGGTTCTCTTTATTGGAGTTCAGACCCGACCGACCCGTCCACTCTGTTTGGAGGTACATGGGTTCGCATAAAAGACCGCTTCGTGCTTGCTGTTGGCGACACATACGCGAACGGAGAGACGGGGGGAAGTGCCACGGTCAAGTTGACAGAATCGCAATTACCGACACATAAGCACAGTTTTACGCCGGCTGGAACGGTATCAGTGACTACTAATCCAACTTTCACTGGTTCAGCTGTTAATACAGGTGGAATGAGTGCAAACAGTTCTGGATACATAAAATTTACAAGATACACACCAATACTAGACTATGCATCTGAAAATCAGGTTCAAGAAAGTGGAAATCTTAGTATCGGTGCAAATACTTGGACAAATCTACAAAGACCTGAGTATAATAAAAACACAAACAATGAAAGGTGTGTATACCAAATAAACTCTAATGTTGCTCATACTCATAGCGTAACCGCAAGTGGTACAATCAGCGGTGGTGCTTATGAGTTTACAGGTACGGCAGGAACGACAGGTAATGGTGGGTTCAGCAACACTGCCGTAGATAAAATGCCACCTTACATCGTGAAATATTGTTGGGAACGTACCGCATAAACACAAAAAGCCATGTTGGAGATAGTTTTCAGCATGGCTTTTTAGATATTCATTCTATTTTAATCGAATCAATCAAACGAATGACATTATTAAAATGTTTTTCCACGACGCATTAAGAAAACCTTTTCCTTGAATAGGATTTTTCGTTATTTCAAAACTGTGACTTTTATTCGTTCTGCTTGTATTTTCAAGCAATCTACAAAGTCATTTAATTCTTTTTCGCTACAGTCAGTTAAAGTTGTGTATCTAATACCGACGTGAATGTCAAACCACTCAATAAAATAATCGTTTTTCATTTTAATCACCTCATTCGTTTAGTTTGTTTTATTAGGTCGGCTTTAATCGCTCGCCTTATGCTTTTATATTACACTAGCTTTTATTTTTCGTCAATAAGTTTTTTGAAAAATTATTTTTATTTTCCAATCTCTAAACTACCTTTATCTTCTCGGCTTGCCGTTCTCAAGTCCATAAAATCGGGGTCGCTCCTTACGATTCTGTAAAGCACATATTCCAAAGCGTCGCAAATATGATCAGGAGCTTCTTCGCCTTTGCCTTTTTCGGGTTGTCCTAAATCGTTGTAAGCACGTACTTTCAACGCTTCCGAAACCATATCGCAAGCCTTTGAATCAACTATTTTGAGTTTGCCGAGTTTGAAA
>Ga0326511_10000553_pt1 | contig 32663 bp, 55 predicted proteins | sample 0_2496_0518_D_FD_203701 | JGI IMG/M metagenome (GOLD analysis project Ga0326511, IMG submission 203701) | Bovine rumen microbial communities from UC Davis, California, United States - 0_2496_0518 | ecosystem: Host-associated > Mammals > Digestive system > Stomach > Rumen | place: USA...
TCAACGATACCACCCTGAAAGCATATGCGGCATCGAAGGGCATGAGCAAGGCGGCAATCGACAACCTGTCCACACAGCAGAAAGTCGGCTTGGCGCTGGAATTGTTCATGGAAAAATCCGAGTATGCGATGGGCAATTACGCCAAGGAAAATGATACGCTGGCCGGTAGCATGACAACGCTCAAGGCCGCGTGGAACAACTTTTTGAGCGGCGCTGGCGGCGAGAACGCCCCGGCTGTGCTCGGAAACGCAATTGACCGCACGGCGGATATCGTTGTAAAGAACATCGGTGAAATCGTCCCGCGCCTGAGCAGCGGCCTTTCAAAGGTTATGAAAACCGTTGGCGGCAAGCTGCCCGGCCTGATGAAAACGCTGATGCCCGGGATTGAAACCGGGGCCACGGCGCTGCTGGATATGCTGGGCGATGCGCTGCCGTACATCATCGAAACAGGCGTCAACCTGATCCCATCCGTTGTATCCGGCATGGGCAAGCTGTTTGTCAAGGTGGGCCAAAAGGCCCCGGAAATGCTCAAAAGCCTTGGCAACGGGCTGAAGAACGCCGGGAAGCAGATCGGCGGAATGATCTTCGGCATGGACGGGGAGAACGTGAAATGGCCCACATGGGATGATGTTAAGGGCTATGCCGCTGTTGCGTGGGAAGGGATCAAAAACGGCGTTGCCGCTCTTGGGGGGTTGATCTTCGGCAAGAATGAAGATGGCAGCGTAAAATGGCCAACGTGGGCTGATGTAAAAGCCGCAGCTAAAGTAGCATGGGACAAGATAAAAAGCGCTGCTATTTCTCTTGGGACGGAGTTTGGCAAAATCATCTTCGGCACGGATGAAAACGGCGATGTGAAATGGCCAACCCCGGAAGAAATCAGAGAAAAGGCTACAGAATGGTGGAACAACACCGCCAAGCCAGCAATTGATAGCGTCACAAACTGGGTTTTGAAAATCTTTGAAAACCCGGAAGAAACCGTTGAAAGCATCAAGCAGAAAGTGTCCGAATGGTGGGAAGGGAATCATATTGGGGAAGCGCTTTCCTCCGCGCTTGATTGGACGCTTCGCTTGTTCGGCGTCCCGGAAGAAACCGGGGACAGCATCAAGACCGTTATTTCCGGCTGGTGGGAAAACGTTAAATCTTATGCGGAAAGCGCAATAAGCTGGCTAATCAGTCTGCCGACAATGCCTGATCCCAATACTGCGGGCAAGGAACTGCGAAAAGTCATCTCCAACTGGTGGAAAACCATAAAATCCACCCTCAGCGGAATAGCCACGTTACTGTTTGGCATTGGCGGGCCGGAGGACAAAGACGGATCGAAAACAAAGGAAGCCATTGTTGCCTGGTGGGATGAAAAGGTTGTACCAATTCTTGAAGGGGCGCTTGACTTTGTTCTTGGTTTGTTTGATCTTCCTTCTGTCAGCGAAATGGTACAGAAAATCGAAAATTGGTGGTCTGATGTAAAGGCTGATGTTGGGGAACTTATATTGAGCATTGTCCCGAAGCTATTTGGCCAGTCCATAGAAGAATCGCTTGGAGCAGACGACATTCGGGAAGGAGAAGACTGGGGCGACGCACTTACACGCCAATACAGAGAATGGGGTTTCCCGGTCATTGATCCTTCAACCGTACAGAATTTGGACGATGAACACGCAAAGGGCCTCGGCTATGTCCCGTTTAACGGCTATCGGGCGCTTTTGCACCGTGGCGAAATGGTGCTTAACCGCAGCCGTGCGGATGAATACCGCAACGGGAAGAATAGCGGCGGCATTGATCTGAGGGCGCTGACTGCGGCTGTTTCCGCCGCTGTTCGCAACGGCATGGCGGGCGTGGCATTCAACCTGGACGGCCAGAAGGTGGTGCAGAACACCAGCGAACGGCAAGCCGCCGATGAAATGGCATGGAGGTTTGCGATAGGATGAAAAGCAGATACAGCGTAGCGTTGGATGGGGTGCAAATGAGCAGCATACACGAAATGCTGCAAGTGCTGGACATCCATTATGAAAACAGCGGCATACAGCGCAACACGGCACGCAGGGCCAGCGGAAGCGGAATGTACCTGAGCAACCCGTACATGCAATCGACCAGGGTAACGGTGGAATTTGAGCTGCACATATACGGCACGGCGCAGCGCCAAGCGGCGCTTCAAAGCGTGAACAAATGGGCGCTGGGCAAAACGCTGACAACCAGCGACAGGCCCGGACAACAGCTGCATGTTGTGTGCGAAAGCTATCCGACAATTGAAAGCGCCATGCGCTGGACTGATCCCATTAACATCACCTTTACGGCCTATGCGCTGCCGTATTGGGAGGAAGTGCAGCCCGTGACGGTGACCGTGACAAACGATGAGGAATACATGGATGTACCGGGCAATGTGGAAGATCAGGCGGCAAAGGTGGATGCGGAGATCACGGCAAACGCGGCACTGACGGCGCTTTCCATCAGCGCCGGGGAAAACACCATCACCCTGAGCGGCATCAACGTGCCGGCGGAGGGCGTGATAAGCATCAGCCATGATGAGGACGGCAATCTGCAAATCACCCATAATTACGCATCGCTTCTGGACAAGCGCACGGGCAGCGATGATCTTGTTGTAAAAAGCGGCACCGGCAGCATGTTCAGCGTGGCGGGCAACGCCACATGCGTATTCAGCGTAAGGGGGCTTTGGATGTGACAAAATACAATATTCCGCTGCCCCGGCTGCTGGGCGGCGGCGGCGATGAGCTGCGGCGGCTGAATGTGATCGATGCCTCCGTCAACCTGAACATCATGCCGCTTTCAACGGCCACGCTGACGCTGCCGGAAAACGAAAGCGTGTCCATGCGGAGCTGGGTGGAGATGTTCACCAGCCAGGGCAGCGCCGGTGTATTCCGCGTCAGAGCGCCGGGGCGCAGCTATGGCGGCGGCAACAACACATACCAGCTGGATCACGGAATTGTTGAGGTTGGCGATTACATCATCAAGGAAGAAGCCAGCGAAACCAAGTACAAGGGCGCGGCCAACAGCGTGATCCGCGCCATTTGGGGCCATTACAACGGCAGCAAATGGCAGCTTGGCACGGTAGCACCAACGGAAAAGGTGGAGTACAGCGGAGATTACGGCAACGTGCTTTCCGCCCTGATCGATGTGATGGGGCAATTGCCCGATTACATGATGACATTCAGCTTTTCTACCACGCCGTGGACGGTGAACATTGTGGCCAGACCCGGAACGCTGGGCGGGGAAGGGCGGCTGCTGCGCAATGTGAAAACCGCCCGCGTCACATACGATGACAGCAATATGTGCACCAAGCTGTATTGCTACCTGACACAGCCCAGCGGCAGCGCAACGGCCCCCAGCTTTGTGCTGGATGCGGATACGCAGAGCCTATACGGCATTGTGGAGCAGACGGCGGGGCAGCAGGACGAAGAAGAAACAGCAGACGAGTTCCGGGCCAAATGCCAAAAATACCTGAACCAGCATAAGCACCCGCTGACGGCCATCAGCATCGATGGCATAGACCTGCAAGCCGCAACGGGCGAAAGCGTTGACGGGTATTCCATCGGCAACCTGTACCGGCTGGCCCTGCCCAAGCATAACCTGACCATTGAGGAAACGCTGGTTACCCTCAACTGGCCCAGCGTGTACGGCGATCCCAGCAATGTAAACGTGACGCTGGGCAACGCCGAACTGAGCATCAGCGGCGCGTATGGCGGCAGCGGCGGCGGCAGCGCAAGCTCCGCCAGCAAAATATCCAAGAGCAAAAGCAGCGCCAAAGCCGCCCATGATGACCATATCAAGCGGGTGGAAATGGGCGCGATCCTGCATAAGGCGGGCCTGGAATGGGATGAAAACCATGTTTTCATTTTCGCCCTCGACAGGGCAACAGGCCTGGGCGAAATGTACGCCGGTATCAACGTGAACACCCAGGCCATCACCGCCGAGGTCACCCGCGCATCCGAGGCCGAAGGCACGCTTGGTTCCCGAATCACCGAGACGGCGGAGGAGATCAAGGCGGAGGTATACGCGGCCAACAGCACCGTGTACAGCTACATCCAGCAGACGGCCAGCAGCATCGCGGCTAAGGTGGAGGATACCGAAGCTGGATTATATTCCTACGTTCAGCAGACGGCCAGCGGCTTCCGCCAGACCATTGCCGCCACCACCAACCGCACATGGGTGCAGGACAGCGATCCGAGATCGCAGGCGGGCGGCGAGCATACGCCCAAAGTAGGTGACATCTGGATCGAGAGCACCCATCAGGGGAGTTGGGACGGCGCGGAGGGCTACGATTGGGAGCATGATGAAGGCTACGACTGGTCGCAGATCATGGGCGCGCGCATATGGACTTGGCAGAATGATAAATGGGAGCTGGCATCTGATAAGCAGCAGGTGATCAGCTACACCGACCTGGTAAACACCGCCGAGAACCTGATCAGCCAAAAGATCGCCGGTATCGTCAACGATGAAGGCTTGCTGGACGTGTATTTGTCCAAGCTGGAACAGACGGCCACGGCGATCCGCAGCGAGGTGTACACCGCAACCAGCGAAACCTACAGCTACATCCAGCAGACCACCAGCAGCCTTTTGATCAGCCTTGACACCCATATCCAGAAAACCTATACCCGGGACTTTGTAAAGAACGGCCAGCCGGAGATCGTCATCGGCGAGGATGGTATTGCCCGGGATGCGGACGGACGGGCGCTGCGGGATGGTGATGTATGGATCAATACCGCTGATCATGACAACTGGGACAAGGCGCTGAATTGGACATGGAATGACGACACGATCTACAACTGGAGCGACCTGAGTGAATCTGAAATTCTCCGTTATGACGCGGCCACCAAGTCCCTTGTGCAGGTTGTAAATGGCCGAGTGTTCACTAATCAACTGGAATTTGAGATGGCCGACGACCGCATCAGGGCCAACATGCGCTCCATTGACACGGTGAATGGGAAGGTTGAGGAAAACATGCGGCAACTTTCCCTCACTACAACAGAGCTGCGTTCCACATTCAATGATCGTATTTCCGATGTTGGCAGCGAGCTGTTGCAGACCAAATCAGAGATCAGATCGGAACTGCATGCTTCCAGCAGCCAGATTTATTCCGAGATCAAGCAAACGGCCAGTTCTATTCTGCTGCATGTGGAGAATGAAATTAGTGATGTTGGAAGCAGGATCGAAATCAGTGCAGATCAGATCAGAAGTGAAGTGCATTCCAGCCAAAGCCAAGTTTGGTCGTCCATCACGCAGTCGGCCAGCCAAATTGCCCTAAAAGTAGGCAAAGGCAATGTGGCTACGCAGTTGGCCGTAGAGATGGGAAACGTAACGATCAGCAACGGCAACCTGGTGGTGGACGGATACATAAAAAGCGACAGTCTTTCCACTGTCTTAGCGAACATTCAAAACGTCAAGGTTAAATATCTGGAAGTCGAAAACAGCATTACGGCTAAGGGAGGCGTATCAGCAACAGCATTCTATTTATCTTTGCCGAACGGCTCCGGGCCTTCTGTGGCGAACGCTGTCGCTGGCTTTGGCACTGCTACATCCAGCGGCGGGAAAATCACCATTCCAACAACCAAGCTCGATGGCACGGCAGGGCCATCTATAAATTTTAATATTGCCGACACCAAATATTACAAGGATCAGGTGTCGGCGATCAAGACGGCTGTATCTTCAGCATTGGGGTCGGCTGCGTGGAATACCAGCAGCAATGTGAGCACCTCCATTTATGCCAGCCTGGATACATCCAACAAGGTAGTAAAGGTCACAAGCGCTGTTGCAAAAATCACCTACCCAGGAGACAGCAGCGCAACCAGTGTCAACATCAGCATTGGCAATCTGGACGTGAGCAGTACGTTGAACAGCTATGCAACAAGTCAGAAAAACGCCGTGACGCTGTCCAGTGCCGGATGGGTTGATGGGAAAAATGTGGTTAAAACAAATGCGCCTACGCCTAAAGAATACACGGTGAACCTTCCTGCTTTTGATACCAGCGGCGGCACATCCTTCAGCAATCACAAGACCACGGTAAACTTCACAACGCAGAGCGTGCAAACGCCGCTGAAATCCGTGACCGTGGACGCAACAAGCGAATACACCTCTGGCGAAACAGCGGGTAAGAACGCCGTGACCATCAACAAAGGGAGCTGGAGCGGAGGAACGATATCCTTTACAAAGTCCACAGGTACAGCGTCCACAAAGACGGTGATGTTAAGCAAGGGGAGCACAAGCTGGAGTGGATATACAGCCAGCGTGCCGATCAACGACGCCAGTGGCAGCAGCGCTATTTCCACCGGATACACTGTGACCGTAGATGCTGAGGCTATTTATAACGCCGGTTGGAATGCCTGTATAGCCAACGCTACAGCAGAATCCGTATTAACTGATTGGTACACATACAACAATGCCGATTCTACAAATCTTTATTACAACGATGGCAGCGCTTGGAAAATAGCGACAGGAAGCTCAAGGATTTGGAGATACGGCGGCTACATAAGAACCCGCTATAAATTACCTGATCCAAAATAATTAACAGGAGGAACCCATGGACAAGCAAACCCAAATTCAGGCCCTCAATGAGGCCATTGTACTTTTAGGCCAGACCAACATCCCCTTGCAGCACCACAACGACATCGGCAACAACCTGTTCGGCGCATTGCAGCGCGTGGTGGCTGTGGTTAATGCCATGGACGCGGAAATAAAGGCCGCAAAGGAGGTTGAGCCGGATGCAAATACTGACCAATAACGGGAAACACTACATTGGGGATTATTGTGGTGTGAGTTATCTCGGCATGCTCAAGATGCAGGTGCATGACCAGCGTCGGCTTCCTTTGCTTGCGGCGGAATTGGACGGCTGCAAAGAAATAACGGCGGTCTATACCGAGGAAAGCAAAGAGACTTTTACGGATTTCAGCTATCTGAACCGAATTGAACGGGTGGACGAGCACTCGGTGGTCGTGCTGTTGTCTAAGGAGGCCCCCAATGCTTGACATCATCGTTCCCCATTACCGGGAGCCGTGGAGCGTGGGCGAGAAATTTTTCGCCATGCTGGATTTGCAGCGGGGCATCCGGTTTGAGGATTTCCACGTGATTATCGTCAATGACGGGCCGGAAAACCACCTGCCCGATGAGCTGTTTGCGGACAGGCCCTACGCGGTGCGGCAGTTGGATATTCCCCACGCGGGGGTATCCGCTGCCCGTAACGCCGGGATCGAGGCCGCAACGGAGCCGTGGATCATGTTCTGCGACTTTGACGATATGTTCAGCCATGTGTACGCCCTGCGGGATTATCTTACCGTGCTGCCCGCTGAGGGCTACGATATGCTGCACAGCTGCATGATCGTGGAGGATATGACGGAGGGCAAAGACCTGCTGATATATTCCCCGGACAGCCAGCGGTTCGTGTTCCTGCATGGCAAGGTGTATCGGCGGCAATTCCTGCTGGATGAGGGTTTGCGCTTCGATGAAACCATGAACTTTCAGGAGGACAGTCTGTTCAACGCGGAAGTCATTGCCCGCACGCCCCACACCCGCATCGGGGAGATCAAGGTGGGCGCGGCCCCGTATATCTGGATACGCCGGGATGCCAGCGTGACCAACAGCGGACGGGAGGACGAAGCGATGTACAGCCATTTCCTCCGTAACCTGAAAGTGACCGCCGAGAACCTGGAGCACCGGGGCCATGAGCACTACTGTGGCATGGTGACGCGCACGGCCTGGGATGCCTACCACATGATGCGCAAGCACGGGGCCAGCGCGGCCATCAAGCGCAAAATCCTGGAGCAGTTTATCCCATGGATGCGGGAGCGCATGGACGCCTACGGGCAAGTGAGCGACGATATTTTAGAGCAAATCCGCACTGTGAGCCGGAATGAATTGGCCGATCATCTCGTGCCGGACAGCCCGGAGGACGTGAAAAACTGGCTGATGACCCTATGTGGAGGTGAGTAAATGGCAACCAGTACGACAAACTTAGGCCTGATCAAACCCGCGGGAACCGACAAAATCCGCATCGCCCAGATCAACAGCAATATGGACGTGATCGACACCAAAATGGGTGCGGTGGGGAATACGCCTTTACAGACGCAGATAACGAGTTTGGGCAGCACGACCACAGCCATTGAGCAGGGGCTGGCCGTCCTGGCAACAGGTAATACGCACGTGGCCATTACCAGCGGGCAGTATGTATTTGTGCGCAATCACACCACCCTTGCCAATGGGCTGTACAAGGCCAGCGCGAATATCGCCGCCAACGCCGCCCTTTCAACCAGCAACCTGACGGCGGTACCGAATGGCGGGCTGAACTCGCTCAAGGCGGATATTGGGACGTTAGGTACAGTGCTAAATGAAAATTGGATTGCAGAGTCAACATCAGCAGGCAGTGTTAAGGTAACAAATTCTATTACTCTAACAAAAGGCATATGGCTTGCGATCATAACAGTTCCGGTTGTGACCAGTGGCACACCGAATATTGTATTCGGTCCCATGCAAAATAATGTAATAAATTATCAATACGGTGCTGCAAATGCAGCTGGGTTACAGGCCATGCGTATTATTATTGTTTCTTCAACCATAGAACTTTATGGCATGACTGGCGGGTCTTCGCCAGTAACGTATGACAGCAATTATTTCTCCAGAGGTGGTATCAGAGCCGTCAAAATAGGATTGTGATTGCTGTTTAACGAACCATTCAAAAAAAAGAAGGCGAGGAATAAATAATGCAAAACGTATTCTTTCTTCACCAGATCAAGCGTACCAACGGCACCATCGAGAAGGGTATCGTGGTCAAGGACACCTACGAAGCCGCCCTGCAAAGCTACCATGCCTATCTCGGCGCATACGCGTACGGTCAGAACGCCGCCACCGATTTCGTGTCCTGCATGATTACCGATGCCCTGAGCGGCAACATGGCGTTCGAGAGCGAGGTCTGGATCAAGACCGAAACGCCTGTGGCGGGTGAATAACTCATGACCGCCGAGCAGATCATCGCCGATTTCCGCCGCATGCTGACCGAGAAATGGGGCTATATCCCCACCGCCAGCGGCGAGATGTGGACGGCAGAAAAGCAGGAGAAAGCCGCCGCCAAGAGCGACACCGTGGCCCGGTACGGTTCCCGATGGATCGGGCATCATGTGGCGGATTGCAGCGGGGCCTTTGCCTGGGCATACCGGCAACACGGCATGAGCATCTATCACGGGAGCAACCGGATCGCAAGGGAGTACCTGACGGAGCGAGGAGCTGCTTTGCTTCCCATGTCTGAGGCCAAACCCGGCATGGCGGCATTCAAGCTGCGGAAACCCGGCGACAAAAACTATGCGCTGCCCAGCGAGTACAGGCATGGCGGGGCGCACTACAACGGCGACCTGAACGATTATTACCATATCGGCCTTGTGGATACGGACGGCAGCATCATCAACGCACAGAGCACCGCCAAGGGCGTGCAGCGCAGCAAGGCCAGCGGGTGGAGCTGCGTGGGGTATCTCAAGGCGGTGGACTACGGAACAAACGAAAGCGGAGGTGAGGAATCCATGAGCATTGCGGAAGTCATCGGGGACGGAAAACTAAACATCCGGCAGGAGCCGAACAAGCACGGAACCCTTGTCAACCAGATTTCCCCCGGCACGGAGGTGCAGGTGGTGAAAACCCTCACGGGTGCGGACGGCACGGAATGGGCCTACATCACCTGTAAAAAGGGCAGCGGCTATGTGATGGCGGAATACCTGATGCCCATGGACACCGTGGATGATCCCGAAAACGCCCCGGAGCCGCCCGTGGGGGATGCCGCCGCCACGGAAAAGAAACTGTACGAATTGCAAGACCTGGCTGAAAAGCTGTCTGCGGGGCTGGATGAATTGCAGCGCATGATGACTGGCGCGGCGGGGTGATACCATGAGCGGATATTGGCTGTTTTTGATCGTCCCGGCGACGTACCTGCTGGGCTATATCACGGCGGCGCTGTTGGGCGCGGCCAAACGGAGAGGATGATGCGTATGGAGAACGTACAACCGATTGAGGGCATCACGCCGGGGATGCTGTGGACATTTATTGTGGTGCTGGTGGGCCTTGCCGCCCTGTTTGTGCTGGGGCATAAGGTGGTGGAGATCATTCGCACCGAGCGGGAGCGCAAGCAATTGCAGCAGCAGCCCGGTGAAAAGCTGGCGGAGGAGATCAGTGACAAGGTCCTCAAAAAGCTGGAACCGCGCTTTGCGGACATTGACCGAAAGTTTGCCAACGACAAAGATACGATAGACCGACATACAAGGCAAATAGAGGCCCTTACAGGCCGCGCAGACAGCAACGATGAAGGGATCAAGGCGCTGTCCAGAGGCGTGCTGGCGCTGCTGAACCACGCCTTGCACAACGGCAACAACGATGAAATGGAAGAAGCCAAGCGCGTGATGGACAATTACCTGATCGAAAAGTGACAGTACAACGAAAGGAGCCGCTATGAGCGCTGACCGCTGTATTTTCTGCGGCGAAATCGTGCCGGAGGGCTGGCAGGTATGCCCCTCCTGCATGGATCGTTATTCCTACCATCAGCCCGTTATAATCGAGCAGAAAATGAAAGGAGAAAACACCATGACCAAAGAAGACATCATCCGCAAGCTGACCTCTCGTAAATTCTGGGCTGCCATCGTGGGCTTCGTCACTGGCCTCCTGATCTACCTGGGCAAGAGCGAAGCCGAGACCACCCAGATCGGTGCGCTGATCATGTCCGCCGCCTCCGTTGTGGCGTACATCGTGGGTGAGGGCCTGATCGACGCCGCCCGGGAAAAAGGCGATAATTATTACCTCGCCGAAGACGATCACCCTCCCGAAGAATGAAAAACAGCCCCGGCAACGGGGCTTTATTTTTTTTGCATACCGTTTTGCATACCATCTATTTAACACAGATTAACATGGATTAACCTATTTTAACACGGCAGGCAAAAGAAAAAGCCCCGAAAATCGTTGATTTTCAAGGCTTTTTTTGGCTCCCCAGGTAGGGCTCGAACCTACAACAACTCGGTTAACAGCCGATGTATTGTTTCACGTGAAACATAGCATTTTCAATGCTTTTCAGCGTTTAGTCTGCATCCTGCATACCGTTTTGCATACCAAACAGCCTTTTTTCCAGCTTTTCGGCCTCGGTTTTGCTGCGATCCTCGGATACTTCGTCATAGATTTTGAGGATCATTTTTGCGTCCGCATGGCCCATCCATTTGACACAGGTGTTCAGCTCCACGCCGTTGTCGCGGCACATGGCCACAAAGGAATGCCGGAGATCATACGGGACAACGGTAAATTCTACCCAGGGCGGCAGCTTTCCTTCTTCCAGCATCTTTTTTTGTGCTGATGTCCTTCCGTACCATCGTTTATTGATCCCGTTGATGGCCGTTTCCATGCTCGCCTTATAGGATGCCCACAGGCTGATCCACCCTTGCTTGTTGATGGGCGAACCGTCCGCATTGGAGATCAGCATGCCGTGATGCCCTTCCAGCGCTGCACGGAGCGGGGACAGCAGCGGGATTTCCCGCATGGCCTTTGGTGTTTTTCCCTCTTTGGTCAGCTTGTACCTATATGGGCCGTCCATGTGGGCGGATTGGTGCAGCTTGATTTTCCCGGCTGCAAAATCCACATCCCGGTCAACGTTGAACGCCTTGGCCTCCTGCGGGCGGATGCCGGTATACAGCATGGTCATGGCCAGCAGATGCGCCCGGTGCGCTTCGCAGTATTCCACGATCCAGCGGCGCTCCTGCGGCGTGATGGCCCGGTGGCTCCCCTCGGTGCCTTTATGCGGGGCGGCGGACTTATCCCGCGCCGGGTTGTTGCGGCATAGGCCCTCGGCAACTGCCGCGTCAAACATGGCGCAGTAAAGCTGCTTCGCGGCGGCGATGTAGGATTTGGACAGGCCCTTGTAGGCCGTGCTGTAAACCTCCTTGATTTGCAGCGGCGTGATGGACGCAACGGAGAATTTTCCGATGGCCTTTGTCAGCTTGTCCATATGGATGCACAGCCCGCTGTATGTGCTTTCCGATACGGACGGATGGGCAATGGGCATCCAGCGCTGGGCAAATTCGCCAACGGAAACGGAAGCGCCCAGCAGCTCCCCGGCTTTTTCCGCCCGCTTGTATTCCTCCCTGGCTTGCAGGGCTTCATCTTCCGACCAAGCCATGAACTGGATGCCGTGGTATTTGCAGCAGTACCGCTTATCCGCCCGCTGCTTCAGGTGTTGCTTTTTTACGCGGGGCATAATAACCTCATTTGTTTGTTAGTATCTTAAAAACTTCGTGCTCCAATTTCCGTTTTCTTCCTTGCTTTGTTGTTGGTATTCCTGTTGCCCGTGCTATGTCCTGTTTTACTTTTGAAATCCCAAGTGCGCGGCTCATGCTTAGACCTGGTATAATGCTCTTTTTCTTTTTTGCCATACAAAAAACCTCCTCTATTTTCACCGCCAACGCACACACGGCGGCGAACATCCCAATATTTTGCAGCTTTCGACAGATTTCGCAACATCGCTCGACATTCCATGCCCCGGTATTGTATTATGATGATACAAAACCGGAGGAGGACGGAGCGATGACGAAGGAAGAAGCCCTGCAACTGATTAATGGATTGACCGAGGAACAGAAGATCAGGCTTTATCTGCTGCTTTCATGCCTTGCACAAAGTCCTTCACCCGCTGCACCTGCGCGGGCGTCAGATTGATAAGCAGATCGACAAGGACATCATCCAGGGCCGGGGGCGGCGGGGTTTCCTGCTGTTCCCGGCCTAATAACATATCTACGGATACTTCTAAGGCATCGGCAATACGGCAGAGGGCTTTCGCACCCGGCTCAACCTTTCCAGACTCGTATTTTGCAACTGTAACACGGTTTAGACAAGCCATTTCTGCAAGCTGATCTTGGTTTAATCCACGCAATTTTCTAATATCCCGGATGTTATCTCCGACCTCAAGATATGCCATTGTGACGCCCCCTTTCTACAAAATATTGTAGCATATTTGCTGTATAAAATAAATAGCAAAAAAGTTACATTTACCTATTGACATATTGTAGCAGATATGCTACAATAATACCGAAGATAAGGAAAGGGGATTGAAGCAATGACTAAGACCGAAGCGATCCGCAACACCGAGTACACCGAAAAGGAACTGATTGATCTGGCCCTGATGTTCGCCATTCAGGAGATGCGCAAGTACCGCGATCAGGCCAGCGAAGAAGCCGATGCCGAAGCCTACGACCATTACGAAAACCTGCGCAACGCATTCTCCGCCATTCACGAAGAACTCATTTCGAAATAACAAACCAGCCCGAGCCGGGGCGGGCAAAATCCCCGGCAGAATATGAAGGAGGACAGAACAATGAAGAAGTACCGCGTTTACAAAGAGCTTTACGATGATAACGGGAACATCGTTCACAAGATGCCTGTTTGCTCAACTAAAACCTTGAAGCTTGCTTACAGCATGGCCCGGACGAACGCCGGAATCGGCCCAGTTGGAATTTATGAAATCAAGCCTGATGGCACGGAAGTAAAAGTTAAGTAACGATCCCCCGCCCCGGAGGATACGAGGGCAGAAAGGACAGAATGATGACAGTTAAGCAGTACCGCAAGGCGATCACCATCGCCCGGAAGTATGGCAGGGCGAGCCTGGACAATGGCTGCACCCTGCATTATTACGGTCCGCACGGCTGGGCGATCCACGGCGCACAGGGCCAGACAATAGACACGGCCAGCATCCCCAGCGCATTTGAATACCTGTTTGATTGAAGGAGGAACCAGCATGCAGCAGTTGACCATCGGCCAGCGCTTCACCGTAAACGGCACCGAATTTCTTCTTGAAGCCGCTGACCTTTATAACGTAATGCTGAGGAACACAAAAACGGCACGGATCACCATTTACGGCATAAGAGCTTTTCAAATCACGATGCGCACATTGGGCTATGAAGTAAAACTTCCGGGAGGCAAGAAGCAATGACCATCTACACCGCAAGACACCGCCGTGACCCTTGGGCCAGCATCCGCTACATGCTGGCCCAGCCCCTCCGGCTCCGGGGAATGATCGCCGTTGGATCAGTTACCGGGCTGCTGATTGGTCTTTCGGTTGGGTTGTCGCTTGTATGCTAAATTTTTTTACAGAAAAACGTAGCAAGTTGGCAATTTTGCTATTGACTATATGTAGCAAGTATGCTATAATAAACCATACTTAGAAGAAGGGAGCGTGAAGCATGACTTTCAAGCTGCGGGAAATCCGCAAACTGCGCGGCATGACACAGGGCGAGCTTGCGAAGGCCGCGCAGATACACCGGGTAACGATTGCAAAGTATGAAGCGGGCCAGTGCATGCCGTCATTTGATAGGGCTGAACGCATTGCGAACGCATTGGGTGTACCGGTTGAAGAACTGATCAGAAAGGAGGAAGCAAGCTGATGGAAACCCTGCTGGGCGTCCCGGAGATCATGGCGCGGTATCGCTGCTGCCGACAGACGGCCAGCAAGCGGATGCGGCAGATGAAGCACCTGGAAAACCCGCTGCTGGTGCCCGAATGGGCGGTGATGCAATGGGAGCAGGAGCAGATGGAGCCGCGCAGGGCGAAGAAAAAGCCCACGATGGGCCGGGTGATCACCGACCCGGCGAACCCGTACAGGATAAACCGGGAAAGGGCATGAAAAAAGCGCGGGCCCTGGACACGGCCCGCACTGAGGACAGAAACAATTGACAGCCCACGGAAATAGGCAAATCAAAAGGTTCATGCTTAGTATAGCATGAGGGCGGGAAACCGTCAAGGGAGGTAACAAAATGTACGATGCTTACGAGAAAAAGGAAAGCCTGGAGAACGTGATGCAGCTGATTGAGCGCTGCAAGGATGAGATCGCCGGGATGCACTTCACCAGCCTGGAAGAGGAACTGTGCGGGCTGATGCAAAGCGTGTACGAGGAAAAGCACGATCTGGAAGAGGAGATCATGGCCGCGAACCGGCAGCAGGAGGAAGAAGATGAGCGGGAATACTACGCGATGGCCTACTGACCCCGGCGAGCTGCCGGAACACCTGCCGGAACTGGATGAATACTTTGAACGGCCCGATTACTGGGACAAATATGTGGAGGTTTGAGATATGAGCGAAATCAGTGCTTTCTCCCGGCTGAACGGGATCAACGTGAACGAGCACACCGAGAAGAAGAACGGCCTAACCTACCTGAGTTGGGCGTGGGCCTGGGCTGAGGTCAAAAAGCTGTTCCCCGGCGCAACGTACACCATTTACGAGCGCAACACCGAATACGGCCCGGTGAATTACTTCACGGATGGCCGCACCTGCTGGGTGAAAACGGGCGTAACCATTGACGGGCTGGAGCATATCGAGGAGCTGCCCGTGATGGACTTCCGAAACAAGAGCATCGGCCTTGATGCCGTGAACAGCATGGATGTGAACAAGGCCATCCAGCGCAGCCTGACCAAAGCCTGTGCGCGGCACGGCCTGGGGCTGTACATCTACGCCGGGGAGGATTTGCCGGAGGGCGAAGGCCCACAGGAAGAAGCCACGGCAGACCCCAAGGACGCCCCGGCCAAGATGCCGAGCGAACCGCGATTTGACCCGCTGGCCATGATCCAGAATTACTGCCAGCAGAACGAGATGACAGGCAAAGAGTTCACAGCCGCCCGGGATGCTTGCATCAGCGCGGGCCTGATCCCCCGGATCGCCTACAACAACATGACGGAGGAGCAGTGCTGCAAGATGATCGAGGTGATTACGCTGAACCGGCTGAATGAGGCGGCGTCATGAGCGAGATCATCACCCCCGGCATAGCCTACGAAACCAGCAAGGGCGTGGTGGTGCGAACCACCCGCCCGGGGGTGGATCACCTGAGCGATGAGGTGCGGGTGATCTGGCAGGACAGCCGGAGCATCACCGCCGAGCAGCGGCGCAAAGCCTGGGCGCTGATGACCGAGATCGCGGTATTCCAGGGGCAGGGCAAGGATGATGTATACCGCGAACAGGCGGCAGCGTTCAGCCTGAAAAACCTGGAAACCATGCAGGGCCAGCTATTCCACCTGAGCACGGCCACGGTGAGCGAAGCAAGGGCGTTCATCACCCTGCTGATCGAGATCATCATTGAGTACGGCATCCCCACCAAGGAGCCGCTGTACGGCCTATGCGATGATCTGCCCCGGTACATGTACGCATGTTTGCTCAATAAAAAGTGCGCTGTATGCGGCAAAAAAGCCGAATTACACCATTATGACCGGGTTGGCATGGGCCGCAACCGCAACGGAATCAACCATATAGGCATGCTGGCCGAGGCCGTCTGCCGGGATCATCACCGGGAAATAGACACCATCGGGCAAAAAGCCTTTGACGAGAAATACCACCTTGAACCCGTGGCGATAGATGAAAAGATCGCCAGAACATACAGATTGAGGGGGATTGCATAATGCAAAAACTGTTTATCATCGGCAACCTTGTACGTGATCCTGAGCTTCGTTCCACCCGGGACGGCATCGCGGTTTGCACCTTCACCGTGGCGGTGAACCGCCGCAATAAGGGCGCACAGGCCGGGCAGCAGGACGCCGATTTCTTCCGTGTCAACGCATGGCGGGAATTGGGCCAGCTTTGCGCCCAGTACCTTGCCAAGGGCCGCAAGGTGGCCGTGACCGGCAGCGTGAGCGTGAGCACCTACAACGGCAGCGATGGAACCGCCCGCGCCAGCATGGATGTGCGGGCCGATCAGGTGGAGTTCCTCAGCCCCAAGGAAGAACACCATTACGCCCCCGGAACGGTGGGAGCCATTGACCAGCAGCAGAAAAAGGATGCTCAGACCGGCTTTGCACAGGTAGATGAAGATACGCTGCCATGGGATTAAGGAGAGATAAGCATGCAGGAATGGTTCAAGGCAAGGAATGTATGGGCCGGAGCATTTGAAGCGCTGACCGATGCAGAGGCGGGGAGACTTGCAAAAGCACTGTGGAAATACACCACAACGAGAGAACAAGTTGAGCTGTCCGGGAACGAGAGGGGCTGCTTTGCGATGATCGTATACACCTTGCAAATGGACGAAAAGGAAGCAAATGCTTTATCGGCTACAAGAAAGGAAGCAGGAGCCAAGGGCGGCAAGCAAAAGGTAGCAAACTTAGCAAATGCTACCATAAAGAATAAGAATAGAGAAGAAGAAGATATAAAAGAAAATGACCTAACGGTCATTAAAGAAAAGCGCCCGCGCTTTTCACCACCCACAGCGGACGAGGTAAGGCAATACTGCCGGGAGCGGCAAAACAAGGTTGACCCGCAGCGGTTTGTGGATTTCTACGCCGCCAAGGGCTGGAAGGTGGGCAATACGCCGATGAAGGACTGGAAAGCGGCTGTGCGAACATGGGAGCAACGGGAGGGCAATATAACGCCGATGAAGCAGGTGACCGCCCAGCAGTACGCGCAGCGGGATTACACCGAGGACGAACTGGAAGCGAGGATCACCCAGCTATGAACGATACCCGGCATTTTATCATCCCCGGAGAGCCGCAAGGCAAGGGCCGTCCGCGCTTCGGCAACGGCCACGCCCGCACCCCGGAGAAAACCCGCAGCTATGAGGAGGCCGTGCGGTATTACTACCTGGCCCAGTGCCATCAGGCCCCGTTTGACAAGGATGTGCCGCTGGTGGTGACCATCGAGGCGGCGTTCGGTCTGGCGAAGGCTGACAGCACCAAGAAGCGCCAAGCCAAGCTGTGCGGGCTGCTACGGCCCGTAAAGCGCCCGGATTTTGACAATATCGGGAAAATCATCTGTGACGCGCTGAATGGGATCGCCTACCATGATGACGCGCAGATCACCACGGCGCACATCATCAAGCGCTACGGCGTGGCCCCGTGCGTCAAGGTTTGGATCAGCAAGGAGGATGTATGACGCAAAGTGAAATGATCCTGCGCTACATGCACGAAAACGGCAGCATCACGCCCTGGGAGGCAATGCGGGAGTTTGGCTGCATGCGGCTGGGGGCGCGGATATGGGATCTGAAAAAGGCCGGAACGCCGATCATCACGGAAAGCCAGACCGAGAAAAACCGTTACGGGAAATTGGTCACTTTCGCCCGGTACAGGCTCGGATGATCCATTGCTGCAACGGCTGCACAGCGCGGCGGCTGCGGTGCCATGCCTGGGGCGAATGCGTGCATTATATGCACGAAAAGGCCAAGCAGGAGCAGGTCAACCAGCAGCGGCTATTGGAGATCGCCGGGGCCTATTACCCCAACGACAGCGAACGGGTGAACCGCCACAAGCGGCAGATGAACAGAAAGAGGACGGAAAGATGATTTGGCTGTACTGGATGATCCGCCGGGAGATTGCCCACAAGCGCAGGATAAGCAGCGCCATGCGGGAAATGCGCCGGTACGGATACAAGGCCGAATGGCATGGATTACTGGAGAACAAGCGGCGCAACTGGAACAAATACGCTACTTGAAATTAAAAGGAGGACAGAAACAATGGGAGCGAAGTACACGATGAGTACGCAGGAAGAACGGGACAAGATCAAGGTTCTGCTGGACTACGGTATCCCGACATCAGAGGTAGCAAAGATTACGGGACGGTCAATACAGTTTGTTAGCAAAATAAAAACCGGCAGCTATGAAAAGTTCCGGGAATATGACCGGGAGCGCCAGGAAAAACGCAGAGCGGAAAGGCGGCAACAGGCCGATGAAGAAGCCAAGCGTCAGGAAACCCGGCGCAGGATCAGGGAAGAAGCCGAAAAGGCTGGCGCTCCTAACTTCGATGATGAGGGCATTCCAGAGGAAGCAAAAATCCTCCCGGCTTCGCCGTTCAGCTACGACAACCTGTTAAGACGGATAGCCGACAGCAACGATTACACCAATGCGCTGCTGAATGGTGTACTGAACAGACTGGAAATGCTGTGCAAGGCATTGGGGGTGATCGAATGCTGAAAACGGAATTGATTTGGCACGAAGCCAAGGACGAAAAGCCGCGCCGCGATGGCAAATATATCATGGTCACCAAATATGGGCTTGTGGATGATATTCTTTTCGCGGCTGGAAAATGGAACGCGTTTTTTGACGAGGACGGCATCCTCCATGATGAAAGAGCATTTGGCGATGGCAGCGATTATGTGCGCCTGTGGGCCGAATTTCCTGCGGCTCCCAATATGGAGGTGGCGGAATGATGTTTGCTTGCGGAATGCTCTGTGGGGCCGGAATCACCGGCATCATCGCCATACTGATCATCTGGCGGGATGTGAAAAAGGCGGAAACAGCCCATGACCGCTATGTGCGGGAATGGCAGCGGGCGCAGTACGGCTGGCGCAACCACACCAGGGCGGCACGGCACACCAAGAAGCGGCGCTGGCTGATGGGCTGGATCAAAAAGGCAGAGGCCCCGATGCCGATGAACTTGTGGGAGTGGTATCAGTGAACTACCTTCATGTATCGGTGGATTGGAACATGAGCGACAGGCGGCTGGAGCAGGGGGCGCGGCAGACCCCGGAAACGCTCAACATGCGCTCCCTGCGGGCCAGCCTGTGCAACGGGTGCAACAAGAATTGCGGCAGTTATGACAAATGTCAGTTTGGGCAGGAGTATTTCAGGAGGATGGAACATGACGGTTCAAGGCATGAAAAAACTGGTGCGAAATGAGATTTGGAAGCAGGAGCTATCCTACCGGGAGCTGGGCAAACGCACGGGCCTGTGCGGCCAGACCATCAGCTATTGGATGCGCGGGCGCAACGGCCCAAGCCTGGAGAACACGCTGAAGGTGTTGAATGCGCTGGGGCTGGATATCAAGGTGGTGCGCAAGAATGGCTAAGATCATATCGCAAATCCTTGTTTTCTGCCTGATGGCCGATGCGGCCTATGTGGCCTATGGGCTGGCAAAGCGAATGAACATGTGGCGGTGCATTGTGCTGTACTGGGTGCTGCTGACGGCCAAGAACATCGTGGATTTTGTGGGGGTGGTGTGATGGAACAGTTTGAGAAGGGGTGCAATGGGCTGGAAAGATTTCGGGCTGACTTCAAGCCGTTCGTTGGAAACTCATGCGACTGGGAACGTGTAGATGCCGCCCTCGCCCTGATCCGGCAGCAGCAGGAGAGGATCAAGGAGCTGGAAGCGGCGCAGCAGTGGATCAGCGTCAAGGACAGGTTGCCACGGAGCATGGCTAACAAGGTGCTTGTGTATGTACAACACGAGGATTTGGTGGGTTATATTGGCTTCGGACATTATGAAAAATTCAACGGCGAAGAGATGTGGTACGACCTTGAGCGCGGTGAGCAGTTTGCGAAAAATGGGTACATCGTCACTCATTGGATGCCCCTGCCTGAGCCGCCGAAGGAGGGTAGCACAGATGAAAATCACGCTTGACATCTCCGAAGAAACCCTTGCATTGCATATCGTTGCAGTAACAAAAGCAGACTGGCCGAACGTAAAGCTGTGGGATGTATCTGTCCCGACATCAAAGCTGATAGAAGGCGAAACGATCACAATCCCTGAGCCGCAGAAGGAGGAAGAACATGACCCTGAATGAATACCAACACCTTGCCCAGCGCACAAGCAATCCGGCGCTATCCCCAGACGATCACCTGATGAACGGCCTGTTGGGGCTTGCCGGGGAAACGGGCGAGTGCTGCGATTTGGCGAAAAAATGCTTTTATCAGGATGGCCGGGACATCCGGGAGAGCTTGAAAGACGAACTCGGCGATGTGCTGTGGTATGTGGTGGAAGCCGCAACCGCCATGGGCTGGACGCTGGAAGAAATCGCACGGAATAACGTGGAGAAACTGAAACGGCGTTATCCGCAGGGCTTTGAAGCCGAGCGGAGCTTGCACAGGGAGGAATGAATGTTAGATATCATCATTGGCATTTTCTTGTGCTTCGTGGCGTTCTATGGCCCTGTAATCTATATTTGGTGCATTAAGCCGCACAAATCGCTCAAGGAAGGGCTGAGAGATTGGCTCAATGATAGTGCGGATGACATATAAGCATATGCCGGGAATGGCGACCAGACAGAGAGCTGGCGGTTCAAGCCCGCAACCCGGCGCAACGGCGCGGGCCGTACAGGCATGGTGCAGCCCGATGCCGATGGGGTTCCTCCTAACCCCTCGTTGACGGGGCAGCGGAAACCGTATGACAGCCGGAAAGACGGCAGGCAATTTGTTCGGCGGCGTTATTTGAGCCTATAAACCAATAAGCCGTCCCGCGCCACGTGCCGTTAATCCGGATTGGCGCGGATATGCGGATGTAGCTCAAGGGGTAAGAGCTTTACGGGGTATGCACCTGGACAAACAAGCGCGGGGCATACGCGCAATGTTGATGACAGTTCGATAACTGTCCATCCGCAACAAGGAACCTACATGCCTTGGAAAACATAGGGTGGTGACGGCAACCAAGGAAGGTTGTATGGGGGGTGCTTCCGGAAGCACAGTTGCCCATGAGAGGCAATTTCCGTATTGTATGCCAATATACGGCAACGGTATGGACACCCATTACGCCGATGTAGATCAATCGGCAGAGCAGATGTCTTGTAAGCATCAGGCTCTGGGTTCAAATCCCAGCATCGGCTCCAGTTTCCGGGTCGCTCCCGGATGATCTGAGAGTAGCGCAATTCCTCAGCGAGAATGACAATGGCTGCTGAAAACTGCCGGGTGGGAGCATAAGAAAGGCTCATCGTAATGGTGCCACCGTGACAACCCCGGATGTGGCAATCTAAGCGGCAAGCGCACACAGGGGCATAGCTTAATGGTAAAGCAACCGGCTTTGAACCGGTAGTTGGTGGTTCAATTCCACCTGCCCCCGCCATTCCGCGCTCTCCACTGGCGCGGCAAGAAAATCACGCGCACAGCGCATGGTTTTGCAACGGACAGGAGGGAAAGACCCCCGGCTGAGTGGATACAGCCGCATATCATCCCAATACAACACGCGCAAACCCCTGCCCGGTTGGACTGGCCCATTGTGCGATAAAGGCACAGCGGAGAACGGGAGCCGGGCAGGGCAAGGAGGGAGAGCATGAGAAAATGGCTAAGAAAGCTGTTCTGGAAGATCGGCAAGCGGCGGTTCTGCCGAAACATAGGCTACCGATGCCCGGATTGCATATTCCATGACTTTCAGTTTGAAGGCGCTGTTTTCAGAGGAAACAGATGCAGGTATCCGAGGAGGGATTGAGCGTGACGATTCTATACACCGTTGAAACCCATACAACGCCTGTATGGCTGGGGGCTGTCCTCTTGGGCACCGTGGCTTTTACGGCGGGGCTTGTAAAACTGGCATGGGACGGGGATGACAGAATTGGAACTATTGGCTTTACTATCATATCCATCGTGCTCAGCGTCGCGGCCATGTATTTTCTGTATGGAGGCAATGATGTACAGCGCGTATACGCCACAATAGACGACACCAAGCCCTTTGTGGAAGTAATGGAAGAATACACCATCCATGATCGCCAAGGCGATATATGGGTGTTGGATAAGGAGAAGGAGGACTGACCAATGGGCGTATGGGGAAAGATGCCAGACGGCACGGCAATCCACATTGACTTCTCAGTGAAGAAAAGTTGCTGGAATTTAGAAGCGTCCTGCTACGGAAACTGCTACGGCTGCGGGTGCTGTACGAAAGACAAAAGACAGCGGTATGAGAACCGCATACGATACCTGAACGACATGATTGAGGAACAGGAACACTTTGATGGCTGGTTTGACGAGCCGGAAGTCAGAGCATTGCAGGAAAGGAACGTGAAAGCAAACATCCGCTGGTTCAAGCGCAAGTTGCGTTATTACGAAAAGAAATTGAAGGCGGAGGGCTGACCATGTACACGCTATACAAATCCGTGAACGGCGCTGAAACCGTACTGGCCTACTGCGACGATCCCATGCAGTGCGCACAGGCGATCATGGTGGATGCGGAAGCAAACGATGATAACGCGGAATACCGATGGGAGCAAGCGTAAATTTTACGTTTTTGTGTGTGCCTTGCGGCAGAAAGGAGCGGATAATAGAGGTGTATAAAATCATTCAGCTGGTGGAAACCCCCGTTGATTTTGTGGATTTTGTGGACAGGGAGCGCTACGCCCAGCGGGTGAGCCAACTGAGCATCACCAGCATGGCCGGGTACAAGGATGACGGCCAGACCTATGCCCGCATGTATGCCGCAAAGGATTGCCGATTATCAAAGGGATTGCCCTTCCTGCTGGCGGAGGGCTATAAGCTGGCAATCGTAAAGGAGGAGAAATGAAAAGCAAAGCATTTGACCATAGCAAATACGCCGCATGGATCGACCCGGCAGCGGTGACGCCCTATGAGCGCAATGCAAAGCAGCACACCGAGAAGCAGATCAAGAACATCGTGAACTCCATCCGCCGCTTCGGCTGGCAGCAGGACACCGTGATTACCTCCGATAACGTGCTGGTGATCGGCCACGGGCGGAGGCTGGCCGCGCTGAAGATCGGATGCGAAATGCCGTATCATGTGATCGATAAAACCGCTGACGAGCTGACGGACGAGGATATCCGGGAGCTGCGGATCGCTGACAACCAGACCAACGCCGAAACCGGGATGGATTTTGACGTGCTGAACGTGGAGATCGAGGACTTGGACTTTGAAGGGTTTGACTTTGATTTCGGGGATGCAGAAATAGGGGGGGGCGTGGACGAATTTAACATCATCGAAGATGAAGCCCCGGAAATACAGGAAACCCCCATAGCGAAGCGCGGCGATATATGGCAACTGGGGCGGCATCGGCTGATGTGCGGGGACGCAACGGTTATCGACGATGTGAAAGCGCTTATGGACGGGCGCAGCGCGGATATCCTTGTGACAGACCCGCCCTATAATGTGGATTACGAAGGCGGTACAAAAGAGAAACTTAAAATCATAAATGACAAACAAAGCGATGAAAACTTTCGCCAGTTTCTCACAGATGCGTTTACAGCGGCAAACATGGTCATGAAGCCCGGCGCGGTGTTTTATATATGGCATGCTGATAGCGAGGGGCTGAACTTCAGGCAAGCATGCAAGGACGCCGGATGGACTGTCCGGCAATGCCTGATTTGGAATAAAAACAGCATGGTTATGGGCCGCCAGGATTACCAATGGAAACATGAGCCTTGCCTTTATGGGTGGAAGGACGGAGCGGGGCATTTATGGGCCTCTGACCGTAAGCAAGTAACAGTAATTGACTATGCGAAGCCACAAAGGAACGATATCCACCCGACGATGAAGCCCGTTGGACTTTTTGATTATCAGATAAAGAACAACACAAAGGGCGGTGATATTGTCCTTGATTTGTTCGGAGGCAGCGGCACAACGATTATGGCATGCGAACAGGATAGGCGCTGCGGGTATGTGATGGAGCTTGACCCACGATATGTGGATGCAATTATTAAACGATGGGAGAACTTTACCGGCGAAAAGGCGGTGCTGCTGGATGCATGATGTATTCGCTGAATATAAAGCAAAACTTAAAGCCGCCAAGGCCGAGCTATTGACCGCTGGGCCGATCCACGCGAAGGATTTACGGCGGCAGATACACCGTATGGAAAAGGAGCTGAGGACTTATATCCGATACCAAAAACAGGCCCGTATCGCCGATCAACGGGCAACCGTTACCGAGGGGAAAGCCGTTTGAACCGGGCGATAGAGCGCGGGAAATAGGACGCAAGGGCGGGAAGCGCAGTAAGCAGGTGCAAAAGGAGCGCAAGACGCTGCGGGAAGAACTGCTGGTATTGCTGGGCGAGGAAGTGACGGACAAAAACACCGGGCGCGTAATGCCAACACAGGCCGCGATCTCCGCCGCGCTGATCAAACAGGCCATCAGCGGCAATTACCGCGCATTTGAGATCATCCGGGACACGATAGGCGAAAAGCCCGTGGAAAAGGTGGCCGTCACCACCCCGGCCCCGGATGTGATCGAAAGCGTGGAAAAGGCGCTCTTCGGCGGTGACCCGCTGTGACGCGGGAAGATTATATCCGCGTTTTTCGGGATGAACCCGCCCGCGTGGGCCGCATGGTGGGCTTTAACGATCTGGGGCGTCTGCACAACGAATGGATGCGGCAAATGCTGTACGGGCATGATGACATGACGCTACTGGCCCACCGCCTGAGCTATAAGACCTCCTGCGTGTCTGTGGTGCTGGCCATGTATATCGCCACGCTGCCGCGCCTATCCTGCCTGTTCATGCGCAAAACGGACACGGATGTAAAAGAGATCATCCGGCAGGTGGGAAAAATCCTGCAAAATGAGCAATTTGCCTACGCCGCAACCCAGATCATGGGAAAGCCGCTGGAAATCCTGAAATGCACCGATACCGAGATCAACACCAGCTACAACGACAGCCCACGCGGTACCAGCCAGCTTTTGGGATTGGGCAGCGGCACCAGCATCACCGGCAAGCACTATGACCGTATTTTTACGGATGATATCGTCAATTTGGAAGACCGCAAAAGCAGGGCCGAGCGGGAGCGGGTGAAGCTGATCTATCAAGAGCTGATCAACGTGAAAAGCCACGGCGGGCGGATCATCAACACCGGCACGCCCTGGCATAAAGAGGACGCGATCAGCACCCTGATGCCCAACGTGCAGCGTTATGACTGCTACCATACCGGCATCATGAGCGAGGCGCTGATCGAGGAAAAGCGGCGCAGCATGGCCCCGAGCCTGTTCGCGGCAAACTACGAATTGCAGCACATTGCCAGCGAGAACGCGCTGTTCACTACGGCGCCGAAGTTTACGGACAAGCCGGAACTGCTGCGGGACGGCATCGCGCACATCGATGCGGCCTATGGCGGCGAGGACTACACGGCCTTTACATGCGGCAAGCGCGTGGGCGATACCCTGTACATGTACGGCAAAATGTGGCAGCGGCATGCGGATACGGTGCTGGATTATTGCCTGAGCGAAGCGGAGCGGCTGATGTGCGGCCCGGTATTATGCGAAGATAACGGCGATAAGGGATTTTTGGCCCGGGAGATCGTGGAAAAGGGCCAGCCAGCCCGCAAGTACCACGAGAAGGAAAACAAGTATTACAAGATCAGCAGCTTTTTGCGCAAATGGTGGGATAACATCATTTGGCTCAAAGGCACCGATCAGGAGTATTTGGCCCAGATCATGGATTACACCGAGGATGCGGAACACGATGACGCGCCGGACAGCGCCAGCGTGATTTGCAGATACTATGACAAAAAGGGCGGGGACGCCTATCAATCGCCGTTTGGAGGTGTGTACAATTGAGAACATGGCAGGACTATTTGGCCGCGCCCGATAAGCTGGATTTCATCCGCCGGGCCATCAACGAGTACCGCAGCAGCGCGGAATACATGACCGCCGTGGATGCCGATCTGTACGAAAGGCAGCGCAACAGCACCATCAACAGGTTTGTCCGCTGGATTTATACCGCCGCCGGTACACAGGCCGTTGATACCACGGCCAGCAATAACCATATCGCCAGCAATTTTTTCCACCGGCTCAATACCGCCCGCTGCACATACAGCCTGGGCAATGGCATATCCTTTGCCAATGAACGCAAAGAGCAGCGGCGGGATGGCAGCACCGTGACCGTGGATACCACCAAGGAACGGATGGGCAAGGATTTTGATACCGTGCTGTATAATGCCGCCTATGACGCGCTGATCCACCAGGTCAGCTATCTCTTCTGGAACGTGGATCGGGTGCATGAGTTCAAGATGACCGAGTTCTGCCCGCTGCTGGATGAGGATACCGGCACTTTGATGGGCGGCATCCGCTTCTGGTCGCTGGATTGGCAAAATAAGCCCGTTACAGCCGTCCTTTTTGAACCCGATGGATTTACCAAGTACCGCACCAAAGCGGGAAGCAGGGGCCTGGATTTGGCCGAATACGAGGCAAAACAGGCATACCGCCAGCAGGTGGCGCAAAATGCCGCTGACGGGGAGTTTATCGTGGGCGAAAGCAATTACAGCGCCCTGCCCATCGTACCCCTGTACGGCAGCAAGCGCAAGCAAAGCACGCTGGTGGGCATGAAAGAGCAGATTGACGCATACGATCTGATCAACAGCGGCTTTGCCAATGATTTGCAGGATTGCGCAGAAATCTATTGGCTGATCAGCGATGCCATGGGAACCACGACAAAGGACATCCAGAAATTCCGGGATCAGATCAAATTCCTGCATATGGCCGTGGCCGACAGCGAAACGCCGGTGAAGCCCTATACCCAGGAAATCCCCACAGAGGCGCGGACAAAATTCCTGGAAGGCATCCAGGCGCAGATGTACCGGGATTTTGGGGCGTTGGATGTGCATACGGTAGCCGCCGGGGCCACCAATGACCATATCGATGCCGCCTACCAGCCCATGGATGAGGAGGCGGATGATTTTGAATATCAGATCATCCAGGCCGTGCAGCAGCTTTTGGCCCTGCAAGGCATCGAGGATGTGCCGCAGTTCAAGCGCAACCGCATCAGCAATCAGTATGAGCAGACGCAGATGGTGATGATGGCGGCTGAAAAGCTGGACGATGAAACCATCCTGAACAAGCTGCCCTTTGTGACGGTTGACGAGGTGAACAAAATCCTTGCGGCGAAGGACGCGGACAGCGACAGCCGATTTGATCAGGATGAACAGCCGGAGGTGTAACGGATGGCTGATGCGGGAACCCGTGCGGCGGATAGGGCGCAAGCCGAAATGGAGCGCAAGATGCGCCGCATTTACCGTCAGGCGCAGCAGGAGATCATAGAGAAGCTGAACGCGCACACCCAGCGCATGTACGCGCTGGACGCGCAGAAACGCGCCGAGCTTGCGGCGGGGAAGATTACGGCCCAGCAGTATAAAAGTTGGCTGCTGGGCCAGCAGTTCACGCAGAAGATGTGGAAGCAGAAGGTGGACAGCGTGGCCACAACGCTGCTGACCGCCAACCAGCAAGCCAATGCCATTGTGGAGGGCGAAAAACGCGCCGTGTTCGGCGAGAACGCCACCTATGCGGCCTACGAGATGGAGCATGGAATGGGACGCGATTTGAGCTTCAGCGTGTATGACAGCGCCACGGTGACGAAGCTGCTCAGGGAAGACCCGGAGCTGCTGCCGCGCCGGGTGGTGAACGGCGAAAAGGACAAGGCGTGGAACCGAAAGAAGATCAGCGCTGCCGTCACGCAGGGCATCATACAGGGCGAAAGCATCCAGCAGATCGCGCAGCGCATTGCGCGGCAGACCGCCAGTAGCAACATGAAAGCCATGACCCGCTATGCCCGCACGGCAATGACCAGCGCACAGAACGCGGGGCGCATCGAGGCCATGCACCATGCGCAGGACATGGGCATCAAGGTACAAAAGAAGTGGCTGGCTACGCTGGACAACCGCACCCGTGACGCGCATGCGCATTTGGACGGGCAGGTGCAGGATGTGGACAAGCCGTTCCAGAGCCAGCTTGGCCCGATCATGTTTCCCGGCGATCCTTCCGCTGATCCGGGGAACGTGTACAACTGCCGGTGTGCGCTGGTGTGGGTGTACCCGGAATATTCAAGCGAAAACGCGAAGCGCAGAGATAACGAAACCGGGAAGCTAATTGAAGCCATGCTTTATTCGGAATGGAAAATATTCAAGCAGCAGCCCAATGATGATCAGGAATGGAATAACGCGCAAAAACAACGTATTGAAAGCATTATAGGGCAGCTTGAAAAGCAGCTTGACGGATGGAATGACAAAACATTTTCAAGCTATGCGGCAAGCTTCAGCGAGTACACAAAGGTTGAAGACAGGATCAATGCGCTATACAAAAAAAGAGCGGAGCTGAAATATCCTGATGATGCCTTGCTTCCTGGCATAAAGCACATTGATAAAAAATTGACGGCACGAGAAAAGCTGGCGCAATGCAATCCTCATTTTAGGGAAGGAAGACAATGGCAGAACAATTGTCAGCGCACCGTTGTTGCGCAGGAATTCATTTATAGAGGGTATGATGTTACAGCTATGCCCTTTGATAAAGATGATGCCATTGGCAACAGCGGCGTTGCATGCTGGAAATTTGATAATGCGAAGTGGTTTCTTGATTCTGGAGTTCGTCTTACTAAACGTTCAGAATTCAAGAAAGCCGTGGAACATGCCTTTGATGAATGGGGCGATGGAGCAAGAGCCATTGTGCGTGTGCAATGGACAAAAGGGAATGGCGGCAATGGGCATTTCTTTACAGTGCGCATGGAAAATGGTACAATAGTTTACGAAGACCCGCAGATCAACGCAAAGCGCGATATTGATGATACCTTAAAGAAATGCACAACAAAAGAAAATGCGTTATGGCTAATGCGCATTGACAACAGAAGCGTAAATGACCTTGTAACGCTTGCAGTGAAAGAAAGGTAGATGCGCTATGGATTATAAAAATATGACAGATGAAGAACTTTGGGCGCTAATAAGGAAAAGGTACGGGGAAGATTGGAAGCCGCAAGATTTGCTGGAAGATGAAGCGCTGGCGCGTGAATTTTCAAATAGAATATCTTGGGGGCAGTAACTCAATATGAATGCGATTTCAACTGATGCACTGATTCAAGAATTCGTTTCCCGTGACGGCGTACAGTACATGGAAGCCAAGAAAGGCCAGCCGCTTCAATTCGATGCGCCGGAGGACTGTTTTTTGCTGGTAGTGCCGCCCGATGCAATGCCGCACAAGGAAACCTTCAAGGAGAAAAAGGAGGCCGTAGAAGCCGAATTTATGGCCTTGCTGATGGAACACGCAAGAAATGGCGAACAACCCGCCGCTGAAATGCTGCTTCAGTTGTTGAAGGGGTGATGTTATGGATGTCAAGCTGATCAGCCACCGGGCAGAGGTAGAAAGCGCCACGCAGCAAGCAACAGACCGGGCGCTGGAGATCATCGGCGGCAAGGCCGAAAGCTATGCCAAGCAGCTATGCGCCGTGGATACCGGCTTGCTGCGAAACAGCATCACCCATGCGCGGGCCGGGCAGACCGCCGCAATAGACAGCTATACGGCGAGCCGGGGCGGAAAAACGGGCGTGTATAACGGCACGGCCCCGGCGGGCGGCGATAACACGGTGTACATAGGCAGCAACGTGGAATACGCGCCGTATGTGGAGCTTGGGACGCACAGGACGGCGGCAAAGCCTTTCCTGCGGCCAGCCGCCGAGAACCACGGAGAAGAATACAAGCAAGTGATCATAAGCGAATACAAAAAGGCGGGCCTGTAAGCCCAAATGTTCAAAAAATCGAATAGTTCAGCCCTTCCAACCGGGAGGGCTTATTTTTTTACGTTTTTGAGGGTGAAATTTTACGTTTCTGTGTTTGGAACCTTCCCGGCGAAGCCGGACAATAAGGGCAGAGGCAAAAAGCAACTTGCCGCACAACAGCGCGAAGCACCGCGCCCGAAGCAACGGAGGAAATATTATGGCATTTACGCGACCTTTGCTGAAATCCCTGGGCCTTACCGAAGAACAGGTACAGGCAGTCATCGAAGCCCATTTGGACGTTGTAAACCCGCTGAAAGCTGAACGCGATCAGTTCAAGGCCGATGCCGATCAGTTGGCGCAGGTAACGCAGAAGCGGGATGAGCTGCAAGCCATCGTCAATAAGGGCGATTACGAAAAAGAACACCAGGCCTTTGAGGAGTACAAGGCCCAGGTGGCCCGCGAAGCGGAACAGGCCAAAGTACAGGCCGCGTATCGCAAACTGCTGACCGAGGAAAAGATCAGCGAAAAGCGGCTGGACGCCATCTGCAAGGTGACCGATTTTTCCGGCATGAAGCTGGATAAAGACGGCAATTTGCAGGGCGCGGATCAGCTGCGCCAAGCCATCAAGAACGATTGGGCGGAATTTGTCACCGAAACCCGCGAGCGCGGGGCCGTGGTGGAAACGCCGCCCGTAACCGGCGGAAAGGTGATGACCCGGGAGGAAATTTTTGCCAAGGATGAAAACGGCAAATACAAGCTATCCACCGAGCAGCGCCAGAAAGCCATCGCGGAAAACCCGCAAGCATTCCGATGAAAGGAGAAAATGAAAAATGCCTGCTACTAATGTTGAAACCCTTTCCAATCCCCGCGATTCCCTGCCCAATGTGTTTACCAGCGTAAACGCCCGGGAGATCGATTTCGTTTCCCGCTTCGGCGATAACTGGGAGGCCCTGCGCAATATCCTGGGCATCATGCGCCCCATCCGCAAGGCCAACGGCTCCAAGCTGGTGAGCTACACCGCCACCGTTGCGCTGGAGAGCGGCGCTGTTGATCCCGGCGAGGTGATCCCCTACAGCAAATCCACCATCGTGGAAGCCGCCAAGGATGATTTGACCATCGAAAAATATGCCAAGGCCGTCACCATCGAGGATGTGAACAAGTACGGCGCTGCCATCGCCATCGAAAAGAGCGATGACGCCTTCCTGACCGCGCTTCAGAAGATCGTCCTCAATAAGTTCTATACCTTCCTGAACACCGGCTCCCTGACCGGCAACGGCGCCACCTGGCAAGACGCGCTGGCCAAGGCACAGGGGCTTGTGCTGAACAAGTTTGCCACCATCCAGAAGGATGTCACCCAGATCGTGGGCTTTGCGAATATCCTGGATGCCTATGACTACCTGGGCGGCGCTCAGATCACCGTGCAGAATGCCTTCGGCCTGAGCTATATCAAGGATTTCATGGGCTATAACACCCTGTTCCTGCTGCCCGCCGCGCAGATCGCCCGCGGTATTGTGATCGCGACCCCCGTGGAGAACATCGACCTGTATTACACCGATCCCGGCGACAGCGATTACGCCCGCCTGGGCCTGAATTACACCGTGCAGGGCGAAACCAACCTGATCGGCTTCCATGCCCAGGGCAATTACAGCACCGCCGTGGGCGAAAGCTACGCCCTGATGGGCATGGCGCTGTGGGCTGAATACCTGGATGGCATCGCCAAGGTGACCGTTTCCGCCAATACGGGGAACACGGGGGCCTAAGCATGAAATACAAAACGCTGGTTTACTGGACGGATTTAATGGACAAAGACCATCCGTACAACCCCGGCGATGAATACCCGCGTGAAGGGCTGAAGCCTACGAAGAAGCGCATTGCGGAATTGTGCGGCGATCAGAACAAGCGCAGGATGCCGCTGATCAAAGCGGAAAAATGAAAGGACGGAAACCATGCTGCAACAGGTGCTTGAATACCTGAACAATCCGTTCACGGAAAACGAGCTGGGCGCTGCCTATCACATTGAAACCGGCACGTTTACCATTGCTGACGGCATGGTTTCCCTGCCTTTTTTGCTGGATGGCCAGCGCTTTGCCATCAGCGGCAGCGTTTTGAATGACGGCGTATACACCTACCATGAAGACGGGATCAAAGATGATGACGATATCGCCGAGGCGGGACTTCGGGCCGAGGTATTCAGCGGCAGCGTTTTGGCGATGGCCGTTCCTCCTGCGGTGATCGCCCTTTCCGAAGAGATCAGATTGTGGGTGGAAAAATACGGCGATACCGTCAACAGCCCATACCAGAGCGAGAACTTTGGCGGGTACAGCTATACGCGGGCCAGCGGAAACGGAACAGGAGGAAATGCCGTTGCCGGTTGGCAGGATGTATTTGGAAGCCGTCTGAAACGATGGAGGAAGATATGCTGATCGATGCTTTCAAAACCGATTGCGTCCTGATGGACAAGCACAGCGTGCCGGACGGCATAGGCGGGTTTACCTATGAGTGGACGGAGGGGGCGCAGTTCAGCGCGGCCATCGTCAAGGATAACACGCTGCAAGCGCGGGTGGCGGAAAAGGAGG
>Ga0326511_10000554_pt1 | contig 32662 bp, 47 predicted proteins | sample 0_2496_0518_D_FD_203701 | JGI IMG/M metagenome (GOLD analysis project Ga0326511, IMG submission 203701) | Bovine rumen microbial communities from UC Davis, California, United States - 0_2496_0518 | ecosystem: Host-associated > Mammals > Digestive system > Stomach > Rumen | place: USA...
CTGCAAAACCTCTCTGCCGCCTGCGGGCGGCATCTCCCCTTTCAGGGGAGAGGGGGAGCGCCCCATCGTGGAGAGCGCCGAAGGGGGCCCGGGGGGCGACCGGAAAGCCCCCCGGAAAACCCATCTCAGGGAGAAGGCCGAAGGGGTGCAGGGGGCGACCGGAAAGCCCCCTGCGTTTTTCAAACCGGTGAACGTTCACCGGTTCGGAGGGTGGTGAACAGATGAGCGAAAAGACGGCAAGCGGCATCCTGTCGGCGACGGGAGAGCCGCTTTTCCTCGAAAAGCGCGGACGCGGGAAAGCCCCCGGCGGGGCGGTGATGGCTGGCGGCTACGCCAACCACGGCGCGAGCACGAACAAGAACAGCATGATCGGCTGGCTTGTGAACGGCGGCAGCGCGGAGGACGACATTGACCTTCAGGGCTCGACGCTCAGAACCAGGGCAAGAGACCTGTACGCGGGCGGCGGCCTGGGCCGCTCCGCCCCGGCCACCCTGGTAACCAGCGTGGTCGGCTGGGGCATCCAGCCGAAGCCGAAGCCGGACACGAAGCTGCTGAACATGACGGACGAGGCGGCGGCTGAGTGGCAGAGAAACGCCCTGCGGGAGTTCACCATGTGGGCGAAAAGCCCCATGTGCGACGCCTCCCGGCAGAACAACTTCTGGGAGATACAGGAGCTTGCCTTCCGGGCCATGCTGATGAGCGGGGACGTGTTCGCCCTGTTCGGGCAGAAGGAGAACCGGCGCAACCCGTACAGCCTGACCCTGCGGCTGATAGAGGCGGACAGGGTGAGCACGCCGGACAGCGAAGGGGAGAGCGAGGCCCGGAACGAGGAGAGCGGCAGCCGGATCGTGGACGGCGTGGAGATCAACCGGGAGGGCGAGGTGGTGAAATACCACATCGCAAGCTATCACCCCCTGGCGGAGGAAACGCAGGACGAGATCACCTGGACGGCGGTGGAGGCCTACGGACAGGAGACGGGAATGCCCAACATCCTGCACATCATGACCATGGAGCGCCCGGAGCAGCGGCGGGGCATCCCCTTCGTATCCGCCATGATCGAGCAGATCAAGCAGCTTGACCGCTATCTGGACAGCGAGCTGGCCGCCTCCATCGTGGCGGCCATGCTGACCGTGTTCATCGAGAGCGACGCGCAGGACGACGGGGAGTACGCCATCAATGACAACATTGACGAGGGCGACAAGGTAACCGACGACCAGATGAAGGTGGAGCTGGGCAACGGCTCGGTGTACGAACTGCCGCCCGGAAAACGGGTATCCAGCGTGAACCCGCAGCGGGCTCCCTCCGCCTTCGACAGCTTTGTGGGGCGGATGGTGACGATGGTGGCGTCCTCGGTGGAGATTCCGCCGGAGGTGCTGCTGCACCAGTACAACAGCAACTACACGGCGGCAAGGGCGGCGGCCCTGGACTTCTGGCGGGTGGTGAAGCGGTACAGGCAGCGGTTCATTGACAGCTTCAATCAGCCGGTATACGAGCAATGGCTGAGTGAGGCGGTGGCCCTGGGGCGGATCGAGGCCCCGGGGTTTTTCGATGATCCGGCTGTGCGGGAAGCCTGGTGCGGGTGTGAGTGGATCGGCGCGAGCCAGGGCCATGTGAACCCGGAGAAGGAAGTCAACGCCGCAAGGACGAGGATGGAGCTGGGCCTGTCCACGGGCGAGCTGGAGGCCATGGAATACAACGGCTCGGACTGGATGGAGAACATGGCGCAGCGGGGGAAGGAAATCCGGCAGATGCTTAACGAGATTCCCCCGGAGGCGCGGGGCGTGACCGAAACACAGGCCGCACCCGGAGAGGAGGACGACGAAGAATGAGCGAGCGCATGAACCTCCGCTGGAGCATGGCGGAGATGGGCGCGAAGACCGGGGAGATCAAGATTTACAGCATCATCTCCGACTACGAGGGATGGGACGAAAAGAATCCCAACGCCACAAGCCAGCAGTTTGACAAGGAGCTGAAGGCGCTGGGGGACGTGGACACGCTGAACATCCGCATCAACAGCCCCGGCGGCCTGGTGAACGAGGCGGTGGCCATCCGGGCCATGCTGATGGCGCACCCGGCGAAAAAGGAAATTACCATCGAGGGGAACTGCCTGAGCGCGGCCACCCTGATTGCCTGCCTCCCCGGGGCGCATGTGAAGATCGCCAAGGGCAGCATGTACATGATCCACCAGCCCCGGAGCGGGGCGTGGGGCACGGTATCGGACATGCTGGACGCATACAACTACCTGAAGAAGACGGAGGAGGACGTGGCCGACATCTACGCGGAGCGCACGGGCGCGACGCCGGAGGAGATGCGGGAGGCCATGACGCCGGGCACCTGGTACAGGGCGCAGGAGGCGGTGAACGCCGGATTCGCCGATGAGGTGATCGGGGAGAAGGAGGCGGCGGCCTGCGTGACGCCGGACATGTGGCGGGCCATGGCGGAGATGTACGGCGAGATTCCGCAGGAGATCGAACAGACAGCCGGAGAGACGGCAGACCCGGAGACGGGCGACAGGGAAGACAGCGACGGGGAAACGGCAGTTGCCACCGGAGACCCGGCTGAAAATAACAACGGAGGGATGAACATGGACGAGATCAGAAGCGCAACTGCCGAACAGCTTCGGCAGGAGAACCCCAGCGCCGTGAACGACATCGTGGCGGAGGCGCTGAGGATGGAGCGCGAGCGCATCCAGCAGATCGACGAGCTGACGCCTCCCGGCGCGGAGTGGCAGAAGGCGGCGGCGGAGGCCAAGGCCAGCGGCATGAGCGCGCAGGACTTCTTCAAGACCGTTCTGCGCAAGCAGCGGGAGAGCGGCGAGAACTACATGCAGGCGAGGCAGCGGGAGACCGCCCCGGCGGCCCAGGTGACCGGCGGCGCGGCGGAGGACAACGACCCGGCGGGCATGGACGTGGACGCCGTGGCGGAGGAGATCGCGGGCATGGCCAAGGGCATGAACACCGTTGGCGGCATGTTCTGAGAGGGAGGAATGAAAGATGACTGAGCTGTACAAGAACATCGGCAGCTACACCCCCGCCTACCTGCTGGCGTCGGCGGAGGGCGCTGACCGCATCGCGGTGAACGTGGCCCCGGGCGCGGCGGCCATCGCACGCGGCACGGTGCTGTTCCGCAACGCGGACGGCATGTTCGAGCCTGCGGCGGCGGCGGACATCGTGAACACGAAGGAGCTGGTGATCCTGGACGAGGACGCGGACGTGACCCAGAGCGAGACGGTGGCCATTGCGGCCTGCGCCTACCGCGCCGGACACTTCATCCGCAAGTACGTCAAGGACAAGACCGGCACGGCCATCACCAAGGCCCATGAGCTGGTGCTGCGGCAGCAGAACATGGTGATGGAGCCGATGGACGACTGGACGGACGATGAAGACGTTTTCGACAACACCGAGACCGTGAGCGTGACCGTGCAGAATGACGGCCACGGCACCGGCAGCGCCTCGCCCAGCACCGGCGCCAAGGGCACGGTGGTCACCCTGACGGCGACCCCGTCTTCGGGCTATCAGTTCGACGCATGGGAGGTTGTCAGCGGCGATGTGACGATCGGCAGCGACAACAAGTTCACCATCGGCGACAAGGCCGTGACTGTGAAGGCGACCTTCAAGTCTGCCTGATGAGAAATGGAGGAATGACGCATGGCAACTCTTGACCTTTTCACCACGGCGGTCATGCTCAAGGCGATTGAGAAAATGCCCCGGATTTACACCTTCCTGGCGGACACCTTCGGCGCGGAGGGTGAGTGCGTGGAGGACGACCGCGCCATCTACGACTACCGCAAGGGGCCGGAGCGGAGGATGGCCCAGTTCGTGCTCCCCGGCACGGGCGGCGTGCTGATGAACCGTGACGGCTTCGAGATGCGGGAGATCGGCTTCCCCACCATCGCGCCCGAGCGCCTGGTGACCCTTCAGGACATCAGCGGCAGGATGTTCGGCGAGCAGATCACCGGCAGCCTGACCCCGGAGCAGCGGGCAAAGCGCGTGCTGGCCCGCGACCTGACCGACCTGCGCAGCGCCATCGCCGCCCGCAAGGACTGGATGATCCGGGAGGTGCTGCTCAAGGGCAAGCTGGACATCTTCCAGTACACCAACGACGGCAAGCAGAAGGAGAGCACGATGGTGGCCGACTTCGGCTTCACCAACAACTACACCCCCTCTGTGAACTGGGATCAGGCCAACGCCAAGATCGACTATGACATGCACAAGATCTTCGACCTGGTGTATGACGGCCTGGGCGAGGTGGACATCATCGTGATGAGCCCCGACGTAGCCAACGCCATGCTGGAGAACAGCGCGTACATGAAGTTCATGGACATGAAGAACGTGGACATGGGCGAAATCAGCACCCGCTATCGCGGGCAGGGCGTGCGCGTGCTGGGCTACAACAGCGACGGCGTGCTGATGGTGAGCTATTCCGGCAAGTTCCTGGACGACGACAGGACGGTGAAGCCGGTGCTGCCCACCGGCACCCTGATCGCGGGCAGCGCGAGGAACAAGCCCCTGAAGTTCATGTACGGCCCCGTAACCCTGGTGGAGGGCCAGGACGACCGGGCGCAGTATCACACCTACATCAAGAAAGAGGTGCCGGTGCGCCTGGGCTCCACGGACAAGGACGGCATCACCACCCGCCTGATCTCCCGCCCGACCATCGTGCCGGAGAACATCGACGCCTGGGCCGTGGCCAAGGTGCTGTAAGGCGGAGAGGCTGAACAGAAGGGGGTGAGCGCATTGAAATACGCGGCGAAAACCTATATCGGAATCCCCTACAAGCGCCTGGTGACGCCGGGGGAAATCCTGACGGAGGAAGAGGCGTCGGCCCTGGACATCCCCGGGATGCTGGAGCGCGGCGCGGTGGTGGAAATCACCGCCAAGGAGAGCGCCGAAGGGGGCGCGAAGGATTCCAAAGGGCGACCGCAAAGCCCTTTGGCCGCGCCCGCAGGCGCGGGTGAAACCTCTCTGTCACCTGCGGGTGACATCTCCCCTTTCAGGGGAGAGGGGAACAGCCCCGAGGCAGGCCCCGAAGGGGTGCAGGGGGCGACCGGAAAGCCCCCTGCGGAAACCCCCGAAGGGGGCCAGGGGGGCGAACGGAAAGCCCCCCGGAAGAAGGCCGCAAAGAAGCCTGCGCCCGCCCCCGATGAAAAGCCCGTGACGCAGGAGGCGGCGCTCTCCGCCCTGACCCTGGACGACAGGGACATGGAGGAGAGCCCTGCCCCGGCGAAAAAAGGAGGCAGGAAGCGTTGAAACTGCTGGTGAGCGGAGAAATCCGCGAGGTGCCCGACAGCTACGGCGAGCGCCTGCTGGAGCAGGGCAGGGCCATTCTGGCCCCGGCGGAGCCGGAGACGGAAAAGGCCCCGGAGCCGGAAGCGGAAAAGGCCGCCCCCGCGCAGGCGGCCAGGAAGAAGAGCCGGAAGGCGGAGGGCTGAGATGGCCTTCATTGACCGGATCGCAAACGACAACCGCAATGTGTTCATGAACACACAGCAGCTTGGGCGGCGGCACACCTGGAACGGCAAGGAGTTTATCACCGTGCCGGACGAGGAAATGCAGCTCAAGCGGGCAAACAACAACGTGGTGGACGTCAGCTGGGACAACAACCGGGGCGAGATGCTGCTGTGGACGGTGAAGGAGGACTTCCCGGACAGGGTGGTGCCCTACGAGCTGATCTTCTTTGACAACCGCCCGTACCGCGTGATCCGCGTGCAGGAGGACGAGGGAATGCTGGGCATCCTGATCGGAGCCGAGCAGCCGAGAGCGATAACGGGGAAGTGATGGGATGACGACGGAAAGACGCCTGCGGGGCCTGCAAAACTGGCTGAGGGCGGAGCTGTGCGCCGGGCGCAAAATGAAGGCCCCGGCGGGGCATGGCGACCTGAGCCGGTGGGAGTGGGTGGAGCCGGATGTGTTCATCGACTTCTACCCGGAGCGGGACGCACGGGGCGAAACGGCGGAGTTCGTCTCCCCTTCCATCCTGGTGATGCACGGCGCGAGCAGGATGAAATTTGCGGAGGAACAGCGATTCGACCAGTACCGCAATATCCACCGTCCGCAGGAGATGGGACAGAGCCTTGCAGTGAGCCTCCTGTTTGCCGTATACGAGCAGGGGACGAGGCTGCCGGGGCTGATCCCCGACCTGCGGGAGACGGGGAAGCTGGACATGGCAAGGCTGCTGCCGGGGACGGAGGAGGGCATCTACACCCTGAGCGGGTGGATGGACGAGGCCATCCGAAAGCTGCTGGGCCTGGGCCATGTGCCGGGGACAGACCTGTTCATCGACAGGCGGGTGGAGGACGGCGCGTACTCCCCGCTGATGGACAGCAACTACATCATCGACAAAAGGCCGGTGTATCTGGGCTTCATCAACCTGGAGTTCAACTGCTACGCAGCGGAGACGCCGGTGCGGGAGATCATGGACTGCCTGTATTAGAACAGGCGAAAGTTTCCAAATGGCTTTCAATTGAAAAGGAGTGAAGAACATGGCCTATCTGCACGGCACGAGCGGCGAGGTATTCGCCAACGGGAACCGGATTGCGACGCAGAGCGAAGGCAACGCCTTTGTGTACATCGGCACCGCGCCGGTGAACCAGGTGGTGGGCGGGGCGAAAAACGTGAACATGCCCATCAAGTGCCGCGATTTCGCGGAGTTCAAGAAGTATTTCGGATACAGCGACAACTGGGCGGACTACACCCTGTGCGAGGCGGCCTACGTCCACCTGCGGCAGCGGGGCGTGGGCCCGATTGTGTGCATCAACGTCCTCGACCCGGACAATGAGAGCGTGCGCAGCGCCACCAGCGGCAGCGCGAGCCTGACCCCGGTGGGCGGCGTATGCACCCTGAGCGGGGCGGAGAACATCATCATCGACACCGCCCGGCTGGCAACCAAGACCTACGGAGAGGACTACTCCGTGAGCTATGACGAGGTGAAGAAGTGCATCTACTTCCGGGAGCTGGTAAAGGGCGCTCTGGGCACGGCGGCGCTGACGGCCACCTGGCAGAGCGTGGATCCTTCGCAGGTGACGGAGGACATGCTGATCGGCTCCACGGACGACGAGGGCCTGAACACGGGCCTGTACGCGGTGAAGAACGTGTACAGCAAGTGCTACATGATCCCCGCCTTCCTCTTCGCCCCGGGCTTCTCCTCCTCCAAGGCGGTACACGACGTGCTGATTGACCTGAGCCACAAGATCAACAACCACTGGGACGCCTTCGTGTACGCCGACCTGCCCCTCATCAGCGGCGGCAGCTACCTGAACCTGACCACGGCCCCGGCCTGGGCGGACAGCAACGGCTACCGCAAGGAGAACGAGAAGATTTTCTTCCCGATGGCCAAGGGCACGGACGAGAAGCGGTATCACCTGAGCGTGCTGGCGGCGGCGAACCTCCAGGCGCGGATACTGGACAACGGCGGCATTCCCTATGTCAGCAGCTCGAACACCGCCTGCGAGATCATCCAGCAGCTCTACGCGGGCGAGGAGCAGGACAAGCGGGTGTATGACGATGACGTCATCAACCGCAAGCTGAACCAGTACGGCGTGTGCTCCGCCGCGTATGTGGGCGGGCGCTGGGCCATCTGGGGCGCACACGCGGCGAGCTACAACTACCAGGACGGCGACCACATCAACGTGTCCGAAACCTGCCTGATGATGCTCTACTACCTGAGCAATTCCTTCCAGGACAGGCGCGTGTTCGACGTGGATCAGCCGCTGACCGCCAACGACATCAAGTCCATCGTGGCGCAGGAGCAGGAGCGGGTGGACGCGCTCATCAAGGCCGGGGCCCTGACCTGGGGCGAGGTACACTGCGCCGACAGCCTGGAGCACCTGGCGGATGTGATGATGGGCGACCACATTTTCGAGTACAACGTGACCACCACGCCCATTGCCAAGAGCCTGAAGGTGAACGTGAACCACACCGACGAGGGCTACACCACCTACTTTGTGACGGGGGAGGAATAAGAGATGGCGCGGAAAGTGCTGAATAACATTGCCGGAATGCGCGTGCTGTGGGACGGCGAGGAAGTGGAGGACGTGACCCGGATCACCCTCCCCAACCTGGAGCACGCCACCACCGAGATTGCCGCCAACGGCATGATCGCCGACGTGGAAATCCCGGACATGACCCATTTCAAGGCCATGACCCTCTCCATCGCCCACAACAACGGCGTGAACTGCGACAAGCTGTCCACGCCGAAGAAGCACCGCATCGAAATCCGCACGGCGCGGCAGAAGTATGACATCCCGGAGGCGGAGATCGGGCACGAACCCGACCGCTACCGCGCCACGGTGCTGCACAAGACCACCACCAAGGGTGACCTGGAGAAGAGCAACCCCTACGGCTCCACGGACGAGTTTGCCGTGGTGCGCTATGAGGAGATCATCGACGGCAAGACCGTTGTGCTGCTGGACGCCATGACCGGCCAGGTGATTATCAACGGCAAGAACTACTACGACGAAGTAGAGCAGTATCTCAAGTGAGCGGGCGGGCGCGGAGGCGGGAAATGTCTCCGCGCCCTCATTCCTGATGTAAAGGGGAGAGAACATGGTTATCAAATGGAAAGACCGGGAGGCGTATGAGCGGGTCAGCGACAGCTACGGCGCACGGCTGATCGAACAGGGCCTTGCGGAGATGGTATCCGGCGACACCCCCGTAACACCGGAGGCCAAAACGGACGGGGTGATGGAGCGCCTGGCGAGCCTGGAAGCGGCGGTGGCCCACATGCCCTATTTCGCCGGAGTGCAGGAGCGGGAGACGATGGGCGACACCAGCCTGATCGACGTGGGCAAACTGACGCGGGGCGTGTTCCTGAGCGAGAGCAACGGCAAGGAGGACGTGCCGGAGGACGACCCGGATTTCTACTGGGCCAGCGACTTTGTGCAGTTCCCCGGCAACGGCGGCACCCTGTCGGTGGAGGCCCTGGGGGCCAGCAGCGCAAACCCCGTGTCCGTGCTCAAGTACAGCGGGACGAACAAATTCTTCGAGGGCTGCACCAAGGTAACCAGGGGCGACGCGGCCTCTGCAATCGTGATGCCGCCCAACCAGACGAACTGGTTCCGCCTGATGTTCCGCCTGACGAAGACGGAAACGCAGACGATCAACAACGGCGGCTTCGCCAGCACGCAGGCGGTGGAGGTGCCGGTGGACACGCCCTATGAAAAGCCCTGGAGAGCGAAGAAAGGGACGTAACCAATGCTGGTGATTTACAAAAAGACCGGGAAAATCATCCGGGTGAACGACAGCTACGGAAGACGGCTGATCGAGCAGGGAGCGGCAAAACTGCTGCCCGCAAAGATCGACCGGGACAAGCTGACGGACGAGGAATACACCCTCATCGTGGCCGAGGGCCTTTCCGAGATGGTGGTGCGGTTTACGGAAAAGTAAACCCCGAAGGGGTGCCGGGGGCGACCGGAACAGACACGCCCTCAAAGAGGGCGTCCGAAGGGGTGCAGGGGGCGACCGGAAAGCCCCCTGCAAAACCTCTCTGTCACCTGCGGGTGACATCTCCCCTTTCAGGGGAGAGGGGAGCCGCCCCGGCAATCCCGCGTGGGCGACCCCGAAGGGGGCCCGGGGGGCGACCGGAAAGCCCCCCGGAAAGCCCCGGAACATTCAGACCGAAAGAGCGCCGGGGCGATCAGAAAGCCCCGGCCCAACGGAGGACATGATGGCTGAAATCATCAAGGTGGACGGCCTCCAGGAGGCGCTGAACCACCAGGAGGAAGAGCAGAGAAAACCCGAAGCGCCGAAGCCGAAGCAGACGCGAAAGGAAAAGCAGGACGAAGCCTTTCAGCGGCTCTATGAGGAGAACGTGCGGGGCGTGATGCGCCTGGACAAGCCCTTCTCCATCGGCGCGACAGAATATACAGAGCTGGAATGGGACTTTGACCAGGTGACCGGCTACGACTACGCCAAAGCCTGGGACACGGACAGGCAGAACAGGACGGACATGACCACCATGAGCGCAAAGAAGGCCCTGGCCCTCTTTTCCATGGCTGTGAGCAAATGCTCCGCCATTGACTTCATGGACGTGATGACCCACCTGGGCTACGCCGACACCGTGCAGGCCACGCAGATTGCGCAGGTTTTTACGGTAGCCGCGGCCCGCAGAACAGAGGGCAACTTTACGAAAAAATGATCGACGCGGCGATCTTCACGCATACGGGCATAGACGTGTTTCTCCACATGGAGCTGGGCATGTTCGCCGACCTGTATGAAACCATGCTGACAGTCAGCAAGCGGATGAAGAACGACAGCCAGTAGGAGGGAGACCATCATGGCAAGCATCAAAACCATCACGCTGAGGACAGGGGAGACGGTATCCCTCCGGGACGGGGAAATGACCGGGCTGGTGAACTACAACCAGCGGATCAACGCGAAAGCTGCGGCGATGGGCATGACCTCCATCGTGACGGAGATGGAGCCGGGCGGCATCGGGAGCGATGGCGCGGATACCGGCGGCACACAGCACCGGCGGACAAAGGGCTTTATCCCGGCGCAGGGCGGCAGCAGCCTGTACATCAAATGCGACGGCACGCACAGTATCTATGTGCGGTGCTATGATGCGAACCAGGTTTACCAGACGACCGTCTCTCTCCTGAACTCGGCGACGAGTATGGAAAAGACAGCCAGGCTAAATATGAACATCGCTTATGTGCGTATCTATATTGTTTCCGTTGGCGTGGACGCGGACGTGTATGCGCTGGACTGGGCTGTGTGCATGGGGTCAGCGGTGATTACGCTGACGCCGGACGCGGAGAACATCATTGACATTAACACGCTGACACCGGGTGAGTATTTCGCAAGCTCGTCAACGGTGCAGAGCGGAAACCTGACCAACCTGCCAGTCAATGCGGGATTCGTTCATATCATCGTTTTCCCGGTGCAGACAAGCACCTATATGGCCGTGCTGTATTCGCAGGACGGCAGCGTTTACTATACGCCGACGCTTGGTCAGCGGCCGTGGTACAAGATCACGGGCGAGGCGGTCACGGCATCCGCGACCTGAGCGGAGCCGGAGATAATTGAAAAGGAGGTGAGGGCGTGTTCAAGGTTGATCCGCGAGGGAACATCGTGCTGCCCTGGGGAGACACGATGCTGGTCAGCCTGAAGATCGTGGGCGAAATCCCGGAGGGCACGGTGGCGGTGTTTGCCATCTGCCGGAGGACGCGGGAGGACACGGTGCTGGAGAAGGAGCTGGGCATCGTGGATGGGCGGGTGACCATCGCCCTGACCAACGAAGAAAGCGAAAGTATTGAAGTCGGACGATACCATTGGGACTTGAGGATTGTTACCCGAATCGGCGAAACGAAAGCGAACGTTATCAGTGTGTATGCTCCGAATATGCCGACATTTGAAGTGAAGGAGGTGGCGGCGGATGTATAGCAAAGCCGGATGCGGCGGCATCCACCAGATCACAGACATGGAAGCGCAGGCGGCGGGTGTCCTTCCGGCGTTTTACCGGGGGCCGCAGGGCGAACCCGGCCCGGGGGCGGACGTGGTGAAGCGGGTATCCGCGCTGGCGGACAGCGTACTGGCCATCGGAACCGTGATCGAGACAGTGGGCATCCCCGTGTATGTGGACGCGGAAAAACTGCCGGAGTACGAGGCCTGGGGGCTGACAGCCACAGGCTGGTACATCTTCGCCCGGATCAAGGCCCCGGACGGGGAGCAGGTGACGGCGGACACCACCGTGACCGGCGCGGCGGGGTATATTCTCTCCGCACCGAGGAACTGCGTGGACGTGGCCGTGCGCTTCGAGGTGGCGGCGCTGTGCAAGCAGGTGGACATCCACTACGCAAGCGCGGAGGATCATTTCATCTTCCGGGCGACCGACCTTGCCACCCGGAACCTTGACTATCGGACGACCTTTTATATCTACGACATCGCGCCCTTTGCCACATGGCATTATGCCCTGACCACGGATACCACCTTTGCGAAGGATAAGCAGTATTACACCAAGGACGGCGAGGAGTATGTGAAGGCGGAAGTGCAGACCGTGCAGTACGGCCTGACCGCCGACGAAACGTTCCAGACGGGCAAAAAATACTATATCCGCGAGGGAGACGTTTACACCGAGGCCACCGTGACCGCTGGCGAAGCCGTGACCCCGGACACCTACTACGAAGCCTCTGACGTGCCCGTGCCTGCGGACACCTACTACGTCCACAGCAAAATCACCTTCGAGGGTATGACACGCAACGTGACCTATCAGCTCGATGAGATCATCGACTGCCCGCAGGAGTACATCCTGCCGGAGATCGAGGACGACGGCCACGGGGCATGGTTCGAGATTCGCCTGCGGCACTCCGGCAGCTTCTCTTCCACCCTGATCGTGCCCGAGGGCGTGAAGGTAGCCACGGAGCACACGCAGGCCGAGACGGCGGGCTTCAACATGGTCGATTTGCACTACAACAGCATCGACGGCGTGAAGATGTGGCGGTTCATGAACACGCACAGCAGCATTCCGACAACGTAAGGGGGTGAGAGCATGGCCGAGCTGAAATGGCATTATGAGAAGCTGGACGAGGAAGGCAAGATTCAGACCGTCAGCCAGTACATCAACGACACGGACGGGAAAATCACCGGCAAACACGTCATCAACGTGAAAGCCTGGTTCGACGAAAACCCCGAGGAGTGGAAGCGCCTGGGGTGGACGAAGCACATCGAGTACGACCCGAAGGCGGTGGAGTACAACAAGCAGAGCCAGTTTATCATCGTCTCCCAGAGGCGGGTGGACGAGTACACCATCGAGGACGTGGTGTATGTGCTGGACAAGAGCGAGGAACAGATGGCGTTTGAAGAAATGCTCTCCGTGGCGGAGGGCGCAACGAATATCTGGTGGACGAACTGAAGGAGGGCGCGGCAATGAGCAGACTGGAAACCATCACGGCCATCATGACCGAGAAAAACGAGGAGATCGAACAGAACGGCCTGATACCTCTGGACGCGGAGGCCACGGCGCTGGCGGAGGGCAAAAGGTTCACGTTCGACGTGATTACCATCCCCTCCGACCCGCTCCGTTGAGGAGGTGGGCGCATGGTATACGATGTGATCCCGGTGACATCCGCCAGAGAGACCGACTGCGGGCCCACCTGCCTGAAAATGCTCCTGTCCTACTACGGGCAGGAGGCAGACCTCCAGGCGCTGATCGAGGAGTGCAATGTGCGCGTGGAGGGATGCAGCGCCAAGGACGTGCTCCGCGTGGGACGCGCCCACGGGCTGGACATGGTGGCCTTCAATATGGACGCGGAGGAGCTGACGCGGCAGGATCGCCCGGCCATCATCTGGTGGATGTACTGCCACTTCTGCGTGTTCTGCGGGGTGGACGAAGACGGGAAGGTGGTCATCTGCAACCCTGACCGGGGCCGCTACCGCATGAGCAAGGGCGTGTTCAGGAGCTTTTACAGCGGCGTGAGCCTGTGGAACGGGGAGCCGCACGATCTGCCGGAGTAAGTGAGCGCAGAGGCGGAGAAGGCTGGGAAGCATGAAACTGTATTATCAGGGACAGGACATCACAGACCGGCTGGACATCGCCGGATGCGTATTCACGAACACGGCGGCGGGGGTTTCATCGGTGGACATCGAGCTGGAACACCCGGCGGAGTGGTACGGGTGGAACCCGAAGCAGGATGAAACCATCCGCGCCACAGCGGACGGCCTGGACACGGGCACAATGTATGTGGACATGATCCTCCCGGCGGACAGGCGCTTCCGCATCGTGGCCATCGCCGCGCCGAAAGCCGCCCGGAGCCGCCGCTGGCAGAGCTGGGAGCGGCAGGGTTTCGCCGCCGTGGCCGGGGACGTGGCCGCGCAGGCGGGGCTGGGCCTGGCCCTGCACGGGGTGAGCGGCGGCGGGTATGCCTGGATGGTGCGGCGGAACGAGAGCTGCCTGGAATTTCTCGCCCGGCTGGGGGCGCTGGAAGGGGCCGCGCTGAAATGCGCGGACGGCAAAGCGGCCTTCATCGGGTACGCCTACGCAAAGGGCCTGCCGCCCGCGTACAGGGTGAGCATCGACACCCTGACGGAGGAGGCGTGGCTGCACCTGCTGGACGGGGAGAAGGCCAGCTCCATGTCCATCGGCTGCAAGAAGGGCCCCGCCACGGCCACGGGCGCGGCGCAGGGCGGAAGCATGGCGGAGAGCGGGTGCGAGTTCGCGGACAGCATCGGCACGGCGAAACGCTGGGCGGCGGGGAGCCTGACGGCGCGGAACCGGGACGCGGAAACCCTGCACTTCGCCTGCGAGCTGAACGGCGACCTGGTGGCCATGGCCCGGGTGGACGTGAACGGGCTGGAAAAACTGACGGGCACATGGCTGGTGCGGGAGGCCCGGCATGACCTGATTCTGGGCAGCACAGAATGCGACCTGATGAGGTGAAACCTCTCTGCCGCCTGCGGGCGGCATCTCCCCTTTCAGGGGAGAGGGGAGGGCGCGGGGGCGTCAAACGCAACAGACACGCCCTCAAAGAGGGCGTCCGAAGGGGGCCCGGGGGGCGACCGGAAAGCCCCCCGGGAAACCTCTCTGCCGCCTGCGGGCGGCATCTCCCCTTTCAGGGGAGAAGGGAGATGTGCGGGGGCGTCGAGCGCAACAGACACGCCCTCAAAGAGGGCGTCCGAAGGGGGCCCGGGGGGCGACCGGAAAGCCCCCCGGAAAGCCCCATGCGGAGGTAGAGCATGAACAATATCCACGGCGCGACGGTGGAGGTCGGCAAGGTAAAGGACGGAGCCTTCCGGGTGGAGAGCTACAACCGCCCGACTGTGATTACCCCGCCGCTGAAACCGCTTCAGAGATGGCCGGTGATCCTCCCCGGGGACGAGGTGTACTTCTTCTGCCTGGACAGCGGAGAGGGCTATATCATCTGCACAACAAACTACACTGGCTTTGCGGACTGGGAGAGATACCTGGAGCTGGAGGCGAAGGTGAACGCGCAGGCGGCGCAGATCGCCAGCCTTCAGGCCAGGGTGGCGGCCATGGGCGGATAAGGGGCCGGAAGAGGTGAGAGCATGGCAAGATCGCAGGTAACGACATCCATTATCCTGAACGGGCAGGTGGGCTCCGGGTTCCAGGCGATGAAGCGGGAGCTGAACGAGCTGGGCACGAGCCTCAGCCAGATGGGCAGGCAGCTCACCGATGCCAGCCGGGAGGCTGTGGAGTTCGGCAAGGATTCGGTGGACATGTACGCCGGATTCGACGACCTGATGCGGCAGGTGCAGGGCAAACTGGGCACAGCCACCCGGAAAGAGATGAGCGACCTGCGGGACGCGGCCATGCACTGGGCGGCCACAACCCGATACCACGCGACGGAGGTTGCGCAGGCCATCAGCAACGCGGCCACAAGCGGCTGGACGCTGACGGAAATCTATGAGGGCATCCCCAACGTGCTGAACCTGGCCGCAGGCGCGAACATGGATCTGGGCGAGGCGGTGGAGTTCGTCGGCACGGCCCTTGCGGGCATGGATCTGGACTTCGAGGACAGCACAAAGCTGGTGGACATGTGGCTGAAAACAGCCAACAACAGCCGCGCCACGGTGGAAGACCTGGGCGAATCGCTGAAGGTGCTGGGCTCGATGGCGGACTTCGCCGAAAACCCGGAGGAAGTATTCACCCTGCTGACGGCGCTGGGGCAGTTCGGATCGGTGGGCAGCCAGGCGGGCACCCTGCTGCGCAACGTGATGATCCGCCTGGTGGCCCCCACCAAGGCCGCGAGGACGGCCATGGCGGAACTGGGCTACACGGCGGAGGAAATCTCCGAGGCGATGGAGGACGATGAGATCGACCTGGGGATGGCGGCGGACACGCTGGAAAGGATCGGCTTCGACGCCTACGACAGCAGCGGAAAGCTCAAGCCATTCACCCGGATCATCTCCGACCTGAGAAAGAGCCTGAAGGGGTACACGGAGAAAGACCTGAACAACATCCTGAGCAGCATCTTCCCGCAGAGATCCATCGTGGGCATCATGAACCTGCTGCGCCTCACGGACGAGGAATACCAGCAGATCATGGGAAACATTGTGGATTCCACCGGGTACGCGGCGGAGGTGGCGGAGCTTCAGGAGGGCGGCATCGGCGGCAGCCTGCGCCTGCTGGAAAGCCAGTGGGAGAACCTGAAAATCACGGTGGGAGAACAGCTTGCCCCAACGATTCAGGCGGCGGCGGGCTACATGGGAGACTTCACAAACGCAATCGCCGAGATGGATCCTGAGAAGCTGAACGCCATGATCGGCGCGGTGCTGGGCGTGGCGGCGGCGGGCGCGGGCCTGTCCATCGCGGGGAGCGCCCTGACCTTCATCGCAAGCCTTGCCTCCCCGGGCGGGGCGGTGCTGCTGGCCTCCGCCGCCATCGGCGGGCTGGCCCTGCACATGAACGAGGTGCATGACGCCAACATGACGGAGCACTTCGGCGAGATCGAGCTGGACATGGAGGCCCTGACCCCCTACATCAACTCCCTGGGGGACGCCTTCGACGAGAGCCGGGAGGAGATAGACGGATACAGGGCCGCGCTGGAAGAAGCGCAGGAGGGGTACAGGAACGCAAGCGCGGAGATGTCCGAGGCGCTGCTGACAAAGCTGCTGACCGGGGCGGAGTTCACAGAACAGGACAGGGAACAATTGCGGGGCCTTGGCGAAACCATGTACACGGAGGCCATGAATGGCCTTCAGGCGCGGGCGGACGAGACGGCGGCATTCCTTGAACTGCGGCTCAACGGAGAGGGGGACTACTCCGACCCGGCTCTGGTGGCGCTGGGCACCATGGTGGGCGCTTATTACGCCAACATGCAGAAGGAGATTGCGCAGAAGGACGCGGAGATGCGGGCCGCCCTGACCTCCGCATGGACGGGAAAACTGACCGATGAAGAACGCCAGAACATCATGGGCACGGTGAAGGAATACAACGATGTGGTGAGCAGGGCCACATCACTTCAAAGCCGGGCCGAGATGAACGCGCAGCTTGCCAGGGCACAGGGCGTGAGCCTGGACAGCATGAAGGACTGGTACAGCGCCACCGGCGAGCAGTACGAACAGAGAAGGCAGGAGGAAGAGGACAGAAACCTGGAGAACATGGCCTTCCTGGACGCGATGTACGAAGAATTTGGCGATGAATACCTGGGCCTGAAACCGGGCGAGTGGGAGAGCTACAGAGCAAAGCTGGTAGACGCCAACAACGCGGCCATGGCGGAGCTTGGGGCCAACTACGACGAGGCCAACATGGTAGCCCTGCGTACCGCTATCGGCGGGAGCGACCTGAGCGGGACGTATGACACGGCCATGTCAAGTGTCAGGAAATTCCTGTCAGGAGGAATGGACGCAAGCACGTTGATTGAAGCGTTCGACAACCTTCAGGGCATCAAAGACCTGAGCGAGGCCGTAAACATCGCAGTGGAGGGTATGGGCGGCCTGGAAGATCTGAAAAACAGAGCCGAACACTACGTCAGCAGCGGAAATACCGGGATGGCACAGGAGCTTGCGGAACTGTACACTCTTGCACAATTCGCGCAAGCTGCAAACGGCCCAACTGGGGACGCAGGCGGAAACGGTTTTCTGGGCGCACTGGGCACCTTTGCCAATAGCGCTATCGGGTGGGCAGTCGGCGCAGTTATGTCATCGCAACTCCCGAACGGCAGCGGCGTAAACCCGATGCAGCTTTATGAGTATTCCAAGCTGGGAGGCGAAACCCTGGAAGGCCTTCTTCCCGCGTCCACAGAGACAGGGGGCGCGTTCCAGCAGACCGTCCCAGCCGGGGAGAGAATCGGCCTGCCCGCGCCCACAGAGACAGGGGGCGCTATCGTACAGGTCGAGCCGGACTGGACAGAGTTTGACACGGAAAACGAGGTCATGCTGGAGGACGCGCAGGAGACGCTGAACGCAAAACCCCTCGGCGTGAAGCTGCGGGAGCCGGACGGGGAAGGGGCAATCCGCGTCGCCCTGGTGCGGGCGCAGAGAATCGCGGACGAGAACCCCATTTTCCTCCGGGCAATCGCCATCTCCGAACACGGATTCGGCGACCACCCGGGCGGGCTGCGGGAGAACGTGAAAGATATGTCCCTGTACGCGGAGGGCGGCAGGGCCACGGAACCGGGCATCCTGGGCGAGGCCGGGCCGGAATGGGCCATCCCGGAGGAGCACACGCAGAACACGCTGAACCTGCTGGCGGCGGCGGCGGCGGCATCCGGCTTCACGGCCTCCGACATGGCAAGCGCCACGGCGGCGGCAACCGGCGGAAATACGCTGGTCTATTCGCCGACGGTGATTGCGGAGGGCGGAGCAGGCACGGTGGAGGCGCTGGACACGGCCTTCGAGAAATTCAAGAAATGGGCGAGGGATGAAAAGCTCATCGCCCGGAGAACAGCGGTCACAGGGGCGAGGTGAGAGCATGGCGGAAATGCTGCGATTCGCGGGGATGACATTCGGCGTGGGCACAGGCCGCATCTACGCCCTGAACGACCTGAAGGTGACGGCTGAAACGCAGGTGAAAAGCTCCACAAATGAGACGCAAAGCTGGGTGCAGAAGCAGCGGACAAACCCGCTGAAAATCTCCTGCACGGTGCAGCTTGTGGCGGAGCTGGGGTGCGACGTGGCCGGGGACGCGGCAAGGCTGCGGGACATGGCGGAGGAGAGCACCACAGACTATATCTACATCGGCGGGGCGAAATACTGCGAATACCTGATGATGCTGACCAAGGCGGAAATCTCCTACACCCGGCTGAACCCCGGCGGGAAAATGACGGACGCCAAGGTGGCCCTGACCTGGCAGCGGGCGGAAGACCCGAAGCAGACGAGCAAGGGCATCGACACCGGCGGCGGCGTGAGCAAGGGGGACGGGGACGGAAACGGCGGCAGCAGCGGCGGCGGGAAAACCCCGATTGTGGCGGCGAGCAGCGCCCTTGGACAATCCCTGATTGCGGCCAAGAAACAAAAGCAGGGGGCGCTGGTGAGGCTGCTGGACGGGCTGAAGAAGAACGGCGTGCGCCCCGCCACCGTCACCGGCGGCGGAAAAGACCGGCTGCTGCATGTGAAGGATTAAACCTCTCTGCCGCAGGGAAACCTCTCTGCCGCCGTTGAAACCTCTCTGTCGCCTGCGGGCGACATCTCCCCTGCCGTTGAAACCTCTCTGCCGCCTGCGGGCGGCATCTCCCCTTTCAGGGGAGAGAGGAACCGCCCCGAAGGGGCGGGCGAAGGTTTCCAAAGGGCGACCGCAAAGCCCTTTGGCCGCGCCCGCAGGCGCGGAATCGGTGAACGTTCACCGGAAAGGAGCCAGAAATGGCAGAGCTGCATTATGTAACCTACTCCCCGACGGAACTGTGGGAAATCATCACGGACACCTACCTGAACGAGGGCGGGGACGTGCTCTTTCCGGGGGACGAAAAAGAAATCCTGCTGCGCACGGTGGAGGCTGTGCTGGTGCAGGGCCTCGCGGAGGCGGACACGGCCATGCGGATGAGAACCCTGAGATACGCCGAGGGGGAATACCTGGACGTGATCGGGGAGGATCGGAACATCTACCGCATCGAGGCGCAGAAGGCCCTCGCCTCCGCCCTGTTTGACATCAACACGCAGGGCGCGACCATCCCGGCGGGCACGGTGCTGGTGCAGCAGGGGACGGACATCGAGTGGATGACCACGGAGGACATCACGCGCACGAGCGAGGACATCAGCACGGTGGAGGCGCAGATCGAGTGCCTGACGCCGGGGGAGGACGGAAACACGCTGAAGGCGGGAACCACCCTGCTGCTGGCAAGCCCGATGGAAACCGTGGACGCGGTGACCTGCTCGGCGGACGCGGGCGGGGGCGCGGACACGGAGAGCGACGACGCATACCGGGAGCGGGTGCGGGAAGCAGGGCTTGTATCCTCCGTGGCGGGGACGGCGAGCCAATACCGCCGCCTGACCATGGCGGTGAACAGCCGCATCCTGGACGCAAAGGCGGTGAACACCGGGGCGGGAGAGGTGACCATCTACTTCTGCCCGACGGAGGACACCCCGGCGGAGAAAAGCGCCCTGGCGGCGCAGATCGCGGAGGCCATCAACACGGACGACACGCGCATCCTGACGGACAACGTACACATCGCGGCGGCGACGGCCATCCCCTACACCCTGTACGCCAACTGCCAAGTGCATACGGGCAGCGCGGGCGCGGCGGAGCTGGCGGCGGCGGCGGAGGAATACACCGCGTGGCAGAACAAAAAAATCGGGCGGGCCTTCAACCCGGAGAAACTGTCCGCCCTGCTGTACAACGCGGGGGCGGAGCGGGTGACCTGGGGCAGCTCCTCGACGATGAACGGGCAGAGCGAAATCGCCTATACGGAGATCGGGGACGGGGCCTACCTGGCCGGGACGGTGGCGGTGACCATTCTCATCAGCTAAAGAGGGTGCGCACATGCAGAAAAGCGAATACGTCTACCAGTGTTCACGGGGGCAGACCTTTGACAGCGTGGCGCTGGAGCTGTACGGAAACGAGAAATACGCGGAGCAGCTGCTTGAGATGAACCCCGCATTCGCGGGGCGGTTCGTGTTCGAGGGCGGGGAGACGCTGAACGTGCCCGTGCTGGAAGACACGGACAGAACCACAAAGGCCCCGTGGCTGTGAGAGAGGGGGGGCGGCGGACATGGCGATGTACCTGATAACGAACAAGCAGGAGCCGGTGGACTTTGAGACAAGGGAGCCGCTGGCCCGGACGATCCAGAACGCGAAAAACCTGCTCATGACCCGGATGGGCGAGGTGCCCTACGACAGGCAGCGGGGGCTTGACCCACGGCTTTTTGACCTGCCCATCACCAAGATGCGGGAGGAGCTGACACCGGAGCTGGACAGGGTGATGCTGCGGGAGCCGGACGCCAAGGTAGTCGGCGCGGACTGCTACCTGGACGAAAAAAACCAGGCCATCATTGAGTGCGTGGTGGAGATCGGGGTGTAGCCTGGAGACCTCTCTGCCGCCTGCGGGCGGCATCTCCCCTTTCAGGGGAGAGGGGAAACACAACTCAAGGGGCCCGAAGGGGGCAGGGGGCGTCGAGCGCCCGGAAAACAGTCCAGTGGACTGTTTTCAGCGAGACGCAAGCGGCAGCGACATGACCGGAAAGCCCCCCTGCAAAGCCCCACAAAAGGAGGGATGCCGGATGGAATTTGACGTGCGGGAAGCCGTGCCAAAATTCCTGCTGCGGGACAAGAACGGATACGCAATCGCCATGGCGATACAGGCGGGCATGGAATACATGCTGGGCCGGGTGAACGCGGGCCTGGCCATCCTCCACGACGTGGACGAAATGCCGGAGTGGCGGCTGGACGAGGTGGCCTGGGAAACCAACTGCCTCTACGACTACACCGCCGGGATCGAGGCCAAGCGCGAATGGATACGCAACGCATGGAAAAACAGCCTGCTGCACGGGACGCCTGCGGGCGTGATGCAGTACATCCAGCCCTTCTTCCCGGAGGCGAAAATGGAGGAGTGGGACGAATACGGCGGGGAGCCGTATCACTTCAAGATTGACCTGGGGGAAGAATGGAGCCCGGAGAGCGAGCTGGTGCTGGTGAACGCCATCGACAAGGGCAAGAACGTCCGCTCCGTGCTGGACGAGGTGAGCACGGGCACGAGCGAGGGCCTGGAGATCGGGGCGGAGAGCGATTGGCGGACGCTGTTTGACCTGCGCTGCGGGATGCCGTGGCTCAGATGCGGCATGTGGCCGAGGTAAGGAGGCGGAGACGTGGCAAACTTCAAGCTGGACACCACAACAATTGCGGCGACGCGGAATTTTCTGATGGGCAATGTGTCCCATGCCCGGTATAAGGCCGGGGGCACCTGGCGGCAGGCGGAGATTGCGGCCCGGAACATCCTCAGCGACAACCGGGTGAGCATCGGCTTCATCCTGAACAAGGCCGCCGTGGGGGACGACACGGTGACGAACGTGGAGATATACGGCACGGACGGGCGGCGCTGGGGGGCGCAGGCCGTGAGCATCGACATGAGCGGCGTGGCACTGGACATCATGTACCGGGTAACCTTCACGGTAAAACAGAGCGCCTGACGCGGGAGGAAAACATGTACGAGAGAGTAAACTGGATCGACCACCTGATGGAAAACCTCTACATGCCCCTGGAGCTGACGGTGGACGAGGAGAACGAAACCCTGATTGTGGGCGAACAGGATCCTCTGATCTTCCAGCAGGGCACCCCGCTGGACGCGGAGCACCTGAACCGGATGGACGCGGCGATTTTCCAGATGAGCATGGACATCTCCGCCATCCAGACGCAGCTTGCCGACCTGAACGCGAAATACAACGCGCTGGCCGACCAAATCCGGGCGGAGGGCACGGTAATCCCCGCGACGGCGGCGCAGGTGAGCGCCCCGAACGGCGTTGACCTGACGGGCGCGGGCGACACGGCGCAGGTATTCGCCCGGCTGACACCGGCGAACAGCACCGACACGGTGACCTGGAGCAGCGACAATGAGGCGGTGGCCATCGTGACACCAGGCATGTCCTCCGGCTCCAACGGGGCGGGCAGCACCAGCGCCATGATTACCGCCGTGGGCCCCGGCACGGCGACCATCACGGCCACCACCTCCAGCAACGTCATCGCACAGACGACGGTGACGGTGGGCGCGGATTCCGGTCAGAGCGACCTGCCCATTCAGAGCTACAACAACGTGGAGAGAATGGACTTCGCCAACTTCTCCGACGGGGATAACCGGGCCTGGACGGTGCTGGTGAACAGCCTGGTGGAGTATGTGACCTTCACCTCCAGCAATAACGCCATCGCCAAGCCGGAGAGCGCGGCGGCGGCCACAGCGGCGGAGAGCGTGACGGTGGCGGCGGTGAACGGCAAGGCGCGGTGCTACATCTTCCCCAAGAGCAGCGGAAGCTGCACGGTGACGGCCACCACGGACACGGGCCACAGCGTGACCCTGACGGTGACGGCCTCGCAGGTGGCGGCGACGGAAATGTTCTTCGCCATGGAGGGACAGAGCACGGCCATCACCGGCATTAACGTAAGCCGCGGAATACCCTTCAGCGTGGACGTGCTGATGCTGCCGAAAAACAACACGGACACGGTGACCTCCTGGGCATCCAACGTTGTCATTGGCGGCAACAAAACGCCATTCAGCATCACGAAAATCTCTCAGGAAGAAATCACGGACAGCCAGTACAGGCGCGTGCGGGTGAAATACCGCGCCGGACAGAGCAGCGACACAGGCACAGGCACGTTTGTTATCCAAGCCAAGACGACCTCCCACGGAACAAAGGATATTGTGGTGCAGGTGAGAAGCTGAGAGGAGGCGAGCCCGTGAATGAAAAGGCGCAGAGGATCGTCGAGCTGGCAAGGCAGGAGCTGGGAAGCCCGTATGTCTTTGGCGCTGTGGGCGAAAACTGCACACCCGCCCTGCGGGGCAGGCGGCAGAGGGCCGACCATCCGACCATCCGGAGCAAATGCCAGGTGTTGACAGGCGCGGCAACCGCCTGTGACGGCTGCGCATACGAGGGACGGCGGATGTATGACTGCCGGGGGTTTACCTGGTGGCTGCTCCAACAGGTGGGCATCAGCATCTCCTCCGTGGGCGCGACGACACAGTGGAACACGGAGGCAAGCTGGGCCCGGAAGGGAAGCATCGGGAAAACGGCTGCGCCGGAGGACGGCAGGCCGGGCGCAATCCGCCTGAGCCTGCCTGATCTGCCGTGCTGCCTGTTCTGCCGGAACGGATCACGGATGAGCCACACGGGAATGCACATCGGCGGCGGCGTCATCATCGACTGCTCCACAGGCGTAACGCTGAAGAAGTGGAGCGCGGAGTGGACGCACTGGGCCATTCCGGCGGGGCTGTATACGGCGGAGGAAATGGACGGGGCCGTGGAGGTGACCGTGGTGAGCGTACTGAAAACCGGGAGCAAGGGCGACGCGGTGAGAAACCTTCAGGCGGCGCTGAACATGCTGGGCTACGCCTGCGGCGAAGTGGACGGCGTATACGGCGCGAAGACGGCGGCGGCTGTGGCCGCCTTCCAGTCGGCGCACAGGCTGGAAACGGACGGCAAGGCGGGGGAGGCGACCCAAAATGCCCTGGCCGCCATGCTGAAGGCCGAGGAACAGAGCGCCGGGGAGCCGAAGGCGCAGGAAGAGACGAACCCCACGCCCACGGCGGCGGAGGCGGAGGACGGCACAATCGAGATCAGCCTGGACGGCCTCACCGTGAGCCTGAGCAGGGCGCAGGCAAGGGAGCTGTACAACAGACTTGTGGCCCGATTGGAGGTGAGAGCATGAACGATGCAGTGATCGTTGCACTCGTCTCCGGCGTGCTGACGCTGATCGGGACGGTGATAACCGTCCTTGTGGCGAACAAGCAGACGCTTTCGGCGCTGGACAAAAAGAGCGAACTTTCCGACGCGCAGATCAAGGCACAGTTGGAGCGGCACCAGGCCGTGACCGATACCAAAATTGACGAGCTGACGCGGAAGGTGGATAAGCACAACAATCTGATCGAGCGCACATACAAGCTGGAGGGCGAGATGGTTGAAGTGCAGCATGATATTCGGGACTTGAAAGGGAGGAGAGAATCATGATCGACCTGACACCCATTCTTCAGGCCCTCATCGGCCTGCTGGCGACCATCATCACGGTGAAGGTGATTCCGTGGATCAAGAGCAAAACCACGGAGCAGCAGCAGATCAACCTGGCGGCGGCGGCGAACATCGCCGTATACGCGGCGGAACAGATTTTCGGCGCGGGGCAGGGAGAAATCAAGCTGCAATACGTCAAGGACAGCCTGGAGCGGGTAGGCTTTGACGTGGACACCGACCTGCTGACAGAGTGCATCGAGGAGGCCGTATACGGCATGAACCATGACACATGGACATACGGCAGGGATCCGGTGGAGGAGCCGGTGAAGGAGCCGGTGAAGGAGCCGGTGGAGGCCCCGGAGGCGGACGCCTGAGAGAAAAGCCCCGTGCGGAGTGGCAATACCGCACGGGGCCATTCTTTTTCGGGGCGGGTTTTCACTTTGTCGGCAAACAGAAAACCGGGGAGGGACACGCTTGGAGGAGGCAAAGGATTTCACCGAGGTGGGCTGGATGGAGACAAAGAAAAAGCCGCGCTGCAAGGTGTGCGGCGCGGAGATGGAAGCGGAGATTCGCAGGGGCATCAGCGGACTGTGGTACGGGCATTACGCCTGCACGAGGTGCCTGTACGCCACGGAGTTTGCCGGGGCCTGCGCCGATCCCGAGGAGGCATGGCAGGCGGCGTGGGAAAAGGCCGGTCAGTCGGATGGCGGGGCCGTGTAGACGGCATCCGAAAAGCCAAGACGCGGCAGAAGGGGCCGGGCGTCAGGGTGGGCGGCCAGATACTCCCGGCGCAGGGCGCGGGAGGCGAAATACAGGCGGCGGTGACCGGCCTTCACCGGCCAGGCGATGACGCGGGAGACGGTGTGGAAGGAATCCTCATTCACCCAATCATCCCCGGTATAGCCGTACTCATTGCCGTAAAAATGCACGCGGCGCATGGATTCACCTCTTTTGCGTGAAAGGGACGTGCGCCATATATGATACCACAGCAGGCTGAAAAGGAAAAGAGAAAGGGGCAAAAAACCGGATGAAAACCGAGAGGGTATACAAGTGCCATTTCTGCGGGACGGCGTTTGACACAGCGGATGAGGCTTACGCCTGCGAGGACAGGCACGAGGAGACGGAGAGCCTGGTGCCGCTGTATAAGCCGGAGCTGGCAGCGCCGTACCGGCTGCGGATGACGATGACAAACGGGGCCATATACTACTTCCGCCGGGAGAATCTGGGCGGCTGAGGAGGGCAGGATGAGCTTTTCAAGGGTACGGAACATGCCCGCGTCGCCGGAGGCGCGGGGCAGGAAGCACAGGCGGCAGGGGACGCAGACGGTGCAGCCGATTCACGAGCGGGAGGCGGTGGAGAGGATGTTCCGGGTGGCGGCGGAGCACGATCAGAAGACGGGGCTTTACCCTTTCTCCTGGGAGCTGCTGCTGCTGATTGGATTTAACACGGGAATGCGGATCAGCGATCTTCTGCTCCTGCGCGTGCGGGACGTGCGCCGGGAAAATGGCGAGGTACACTATACGGCGAAAAAAACCGGGAAATTCACCTACGCCTACCTGGACACGCAGGCGAGGCGCACGGCGCGGATGCTCACCGACGGGCGGGGAGAGGATGAGTGGCTTTTCCCCTCCCGGGAGCGGGTGCGCCAGGGAAAAGAGCACGGATGGCAGCGGGAGGAAGGCGACTACCCCATCACACCGGCCCGGGCCTATCAGGTGATCCGGGAGATTGCCAGGCAGGCGCGGGTGAGCGAGAAGGTGGGCACCCACACCATGCGGAAAACCTTCGGCTGGTTTGTGTACGAGGAAACCGGGGACGTGCGGAAGGTGATGCAGCTCCTCCGCCACGACAGCATGGAGAGCACGCTGCGGTATATCGGCGCGGAGCAGGAGGACTTGAAGCAGACGGTGTACGCCTCCGCACACTTCGGTCTGGGACGGATGCGGTGACACGCGGGAGTGATGGGAAAATGGAAATACCATGCCGGAGAGACTGCCCGGAGAGGGCGGAAGGCTGCCACGGGCGCTGCGAGCGGTACAGGGAATACAGCGAGTGGCGGGAGAGGATCAGGAAGGCAAAGCGGGAGGCCACGGAGGCCGACGGAACCCTGATTGCCGGGGCCCTGGACAGAAAAGCGCGATACCTGCGGAAGACGCAGAACCTCAGATGAGCACGGGCCGAGGTGAAAAAAACCAGGCTTTTTTTACTTTGCCGAATGAACACAGGCCGGGGAGGATAAAAATCCCCGGCTTTTTTGTTTTGCCGAAAACGGGGCAGGAAACCGGGCGGGGAGGATTGATCCAAAATAACCCGGCGGCTTTACAAATGGCTGAGTTTCGAGTTTTTGGCGAGCGAAAAACCGGGGCAAAACAGGGGGCATTTTTCCGGAGGACTATAAATAGGAAACGATTTTTTATGGCTGAGTTTCATAGAACACCAAAACTGAAAACTCAGAGAACGCGAAAACGGACGGGAAGGCAGGCGGAAACAAAAAAGAGCCGGGGGAGAAAATCCCCCGGGTTCATGCTCAGAATTTGCTGGCAATCAGTTCTGAGACAGATACTTTGGCAGCGGCAGCGGCCTTGCGGATCCTGTCCGCAATTGCCGCATCGAGGCTGACGGAGAGCGTCACCCGCTCTTCGTCTTCGGAAACGGGCCCAAATTCGGCCTGGTATTCCTCTGCCGTCATCGCCTTCTCGGCAAATTTGACAGCCTCATCGTAGGACAAGGGGGTTATCCTTTCCCCCCATCCCCAGCTATTGTCACCGCACTGGCGGGAATACTTGGTCATTGGCCCGCCTTCACCGTGGAGGAAATACTCACCGGTGCGCTTCTTATACAGGGCCTCAGACCAGTCCGAGAAACTGCCGGAACCACCAGAGGAACGAGACGCAATGAGCTTTGCGGTTTCTGTGTCGTAGAGGCGACCGTCGATAATCTTCTTCATAATAGTGCCCTCCTTTTTGTAGCCGTTCTGTCGGCCCCTGATGCTATTTTAGCGCAGAGTTTATATAAAGTCAATAGGAAAATTGAATTTATATAAATTCGTGCCGATGAAATGTCGAAATGTCCGGGCGGCGTTACATCGGGGCGGGCGCTCCCTCAATCTCGCCCGCGCAATAGCGCTCCCAGATGTCGTAGAGGGCTTCGTGGCCATCAGCGGAAAGGCCGGTATTGTCATGCCCGGGCTCGAAAGCGCCGTCCATGTTTTCGAGCGTGGTGTCGATCAGATTGTTCAGGTAATCGGCTATTTCCTCCCAGTTGCCGGGAAGGTCGGCACCGAACGAATCAGCGGTGACGTGATAATTGCGGTTCATGATTTGGCCTCCTTCTCAAATGTCCGGTCGGTGTCAGCCCTCCTGGGGACCCTCTTCGGGGTCGGGGGTGTAAACAAAGCCGTTTCTGTCCATATCTTCACGGATCAGGCGACGGAGATAACTGCCGGGACTATCTTCGCCTGCCTTGAACTTCAGCCAGGCGATCATGTCCGCGCTGTTTGTGTCGTATAGTTTAAGAGAGATTTGCGTTTCATGCTTGCGCCTATACGCTTTTTGACTGCCGTATTTTTCATCATACTTTCGAGGCCGTCCCATTGCTGTCAGCTCCTTTCAGGGCTATTATAGCGGCGCACGGGCGGGGTTGTCAATCGGATTTTAGCCGCCCCCCACCCACCAGGGAGGCGGCTCTTTCCACCTCACCTGGGCCGGTCAATGTCCACAACCTCGAAACTGCCGGTCATGTGCGGGAAAACGGCGACGGGCGGCAGCGGCTCAGAAGGCGGAGGAAACAGGATGTCCAGCAGACGGAGCAGAAAACGGGCAACGGCGCGGATCATAGCAATTCTCCTTTCAAATGTCGGGGCGGGTTTCTGTTTATCCGCCGATTCCGGCGGCATATGGTGAAATGTTCCGGGGCCGTTCGGCCCTGCCAAGAGCCCCGGCGGAGCTCCTGGAAGGGCCGCCCCTGAGCAGGGGCGGGGCTATTGAAATGTTCCGGCGGCGTTATTCACCGGGACGGCACGGAAGCAGGCCGATGAAATAATAACTGCCCCCTCGCTTTCCAAATGCAGAATACAGGTTTTTGCCAGTGCGCGGATCGTCCGTTGTCGGCTCAGACATCAGAAAGCCGGACGCGCAACCCTCTGTGCGCTTGCAGCGAGGCAGCCTGTACGGCGGCATCACCTCAAACATTTCTTCATAGATTTCCTCTGTGATTTCCTGCCCGGGCACGGCGTTGAAACTACGGTCTGCGTGCCAGTTCTCACGAGTGTACGGGCGATCCGGGACGGGCCAGGTTCCGCCGTCTGCGACGATTGCAACGGCTTCCCACTCCTCAGCCGTCAAATCCACCTGGGAAGGATCCGGGAGACTGCGTAGAGCAACACAGTATTCTTTCGCACTCCTGACGCCCCAGAATCGCCCGCCGACTTTGCTGCAGTAACTCACACGATCATAAATAGGCAACTCACATGGGGAAACGGTTGCAGGATCATAGTCAAACATGATGTTTCCTTTCTGCCGGTGTCCGGCGGTCGCAGGTTGAAATATCCGGGGGCCGTTCGGCCCTGCCAAGAGCCCCGGCGGAGCTCCTGGAAGGGCCGCCCCTCAGCGGGGGGGCGGCATGTTATAACCACCTGATCTTGTAAAGGCTGTCTGCGAGATGGCTGCTCCTCTGCGTAGTTGCTACAGGCAACAGAGAAGCTACCAAGGTTTGCGCATAGTCCATTACGCTATTCAGGACGGCGGCATTTGTGGCAAAGCATTCCATAGACTGCACGATGGCGGCGCGCTCTGCGCTGATGCCTTTCAACTCCTCCTCAAGGCGGGCCGCGTCAACCCTGCGTTCCTCCCGGCGGCAAAGGGTGATGTCAATGCAATCGTTGTAATTGTAAGCGTTCGGATGAATGTGTACAAAGATGTAATTTGAATCCTGCGAAATATGGGCGCGGCAGCCTTCAAGCCCTGGCAGCTTGCCAAATTCGGGCTCCAGGCGCTTCGTGACGTATTTTCCTGCCATGGCCTTCTTGACTTCAGATATGGCAGCGGCGCGGCGGTCGAGGTTGCGGAGCTCCACGGTGGCGGAGGTCAGCATACTGTCAATTGTTTCTTGCGTAATCGGGCGCATGGTTTTCCCTTTCTGCCGGTGCCCGGCGGTCGTGGGTTGAAATATCCGGGGGCCGTTGCGGCCCTTTCAAGGGCCCCGGCGGGGCCCCTGGAAGGGCCGCCCCTCAGCGGGGCGGCGGTGATCCTGGTCAGCTTGCGGCGGGCACCATCGAATTGTGGAAAGCCAAGGCGGCGCGGTACTTCTTCCACTTCAGCCCGGTTTGCCAGGCCCGCGTGTCTGAGTTGTACCAAAATCCATATCCCCGCAAAACTGCGATTGTAGAAGTGTCCGGCTTCTTGGCAAATCGAATCTGAATTTTTTCGGATCCGTCGCAGCCAAATTTAATGGAGTAACCGGGCCCGATGATTTTGGTTCCTATCCAAGTCTTTTCGGGGACGGCAGGCCGGGCCGGGGCGGCGTCTTCCACCGGGGCGGCGTCTTCTTCCATGGCCGGGGCAATATCTTCCACCGGGGCGGGGGCAGCCTCTTCCACCGGGGCCGGGGCGGCGTCTTCCACCAGGGCGGGGGCAGTTTCTTCCACCAGGGCCGGGGCGGTCAGCTCAGGAGCGGCAGCAGGGGCGGCGTCTTCCACCGGGGCCGGGGCAACTTCTTCCACCGGGGCGGGGGCGGTTTCAACCGTCGGGGCGGCGTTTTCAGCCGTGGAAGTCCCGGAAGCGTAAAGCTCGATTGCATCAACCATAAAGAATCTGACAAGCGTGGACTTTCCGACGATGTTTGAGTAGCTGGCAAAATCCGCAAGCAGCTTGTTCAGGCCGGAAAGCGTTTCTTTCCCTGGCCTGTTTCCGTTGCGAATGATGCAACACACGGCGGCGACGGCAGGGGCAGCGGCGTTTTTCAGCTCTTCCGCAAGTCCGACTTTCCAGCCTTTTTTCCCGCTCTGATAACGTTCAGTCATGTGGTGGAAAATGCCGCTGATGATTCGAAGCTCCCTGCACAGTATTTCCGGGGCGCTTTCAGGGGCCGCCAGGGCGGCGGCGACGGGGTAACAGGCGTGATCCGGGGCGAGCGTGATTGCACCGGCGCCGTTGTTGTACGCGATAACGGCGCAACCCTTGCCATATTCGCCGTCGAGCTTATACACCGGCCAGGGGAAATTTACCTTGCCGGAAATGCCTTTCCCGGTTGCGCGGCCCTCTTCCAGGTCAAGGGGTAAATAGCTCAGAATGTTCATGGTTTTCCCTTTCCGCCGGTGTCCGGCTGTCGATAACTTGAAATGTCGTGGAGCCGTTCGGCCCTTTCAAGGGCCCCGGCGGGGCCCCTGGAAGGGCCGCCCCTCGGCGGGGCGGCGTGGATGGTTTTTCAAATGTCCGCCGGATCATTATGCAACAACTCCGTGGCGTCGCCGCGATAATCCGGGCTGTACAGGTAACGCTCTTCTCCAATGATGGTTTCTGCAAGCCGGTGATAGCGGCACGCCTGAGCACGTTTTCTCTGTTCTTCGATGTGCGCATTGTACATATCACTCAAGCGGCGGGCCGATTCCTCACGGCCAATGTAATAGGCGGCATAGATCATTTTTTCGATGGTGGCGGGCTTGTCTTCTGAAAGGTCAATGTCACTGCTCACAATGCTTTTCACGCGCTCCAGGATAGTCATGCTTTTTCCCCTTTCTGCCGGTGTCCGGCGGTCACAGATTGAAATGTCATGGGGCCGTTGCGGCCTTTTCAAGGGCCCCGGCGGGGCCCCTGGAAGGGCCGCCCCTGAGCAGGGACGGCGGGCGGTTAATCCTCAATAGCGCAATTGTCTACCATCCGGACACGCTGACAGCCGTACTTGATTTTAATCTCGTCGAGGCTCTTCCTACTTGCGCGGCTATAATCGTCCGGGCTATGCCAATACCACGCTTTCTTCTGCCCGGCGAAATGATACCCGGCTGCCTTGAGCTTCTCCTTATGCGGGTATGTATCCCCGGTGACCCACAGCCAGCGGCCTACAAGCTCCAGGGTGATCCCCTGGCAGCGGAGCGCGGCCAAGATGGCCGTCCGAAATTCGGCGGGCATTTCAGAGGCGGCGGCGCGGCGGTCAGCTTGCGCGGCCCTGTCGTCATCGGCAACGGGGGCGGCCTTGATCCGCTTCACAGCGTCATCATACTGGCCGTTAATCTCCGCCATTGTTTTGTCATTGCCGCCCATGTCAGGGTGATAGCGGAGCGCAAGCCGCTTATACTCGGCGTGGAGCTCTGCAAGGGTGTTCAGGTGGTCAAAATATCTATTCATGGTTTCCCTTTCCGCCTTTCCGGCTCTGCCTTTCCGGGCGGCCCGGTTGCCGCCCGTCGTTGTGATTGTATTATAGCGTACCGCTACGAAAAAGGCAAGATGGAAATTATGGTCAAACAGCACGAAAACGGCAGCGGCACAAACCGAAAACCGTTTCGGCAGAAGGCCGGAAAGAAATTTTGAAATAAGGCAAAAACCTTTGCAAGCCGCATTTTGCAAAGCAAGCCGAAATACCAAAAACGACATGCAAAAGGGGCGCTTTTGGGCTGTTTTTGCGTTCTTTCCACTATATGCAAAAAACGCCACCCCGGGCCGGGGCCGCTGCTGCTTCTGGGTCCAGGTGATCCGGTGCCGGTGATCCGGGGCCACTGCTGCTTCTGGGTCCAGGTGATCCGGTGCCGCTGCTGATCCTGTGGCCGGGCCGATGAGGCTGGAGCCTGGGCCGGTGATCCGGTGCCGGGGCCACTGCTGCTTCTGGGGGCAGGTGATCCGGTGCCGGTGATCCGGTGCCGGGGCCACTGCTGCTTCTGGGGGCAGGTGATCCGGTGCCGGTGATCCGGGGCCGGTGCCACTGCTGCTTCTGGGTCCAGGTGATCCGGTGCCGGGGCCGGTGATCCGGTGCCGGGGCCACTGCTGCTTCTGGGGGCAGGTGATCCGGTGCCGGTGATCCGGTGCCGGGGCCACTGCTGCTTCTGGGGGCAGGTGATCCGGTGCCGGTGATCCGGTGCCGGGGCCACTGCTGCTTCTGGGGGCAGGTGATCCGGTGCCGGTGATCCGGGGCCGGTG
>Ga0326511_10000555_pt1 | contig 32659 bp, 30 predicted proteins | sample 0_2496_0518_D_FD_203701 | JGI IMG/M metagenome (GOLD analysis project Ga0326511, IMG submission 203701) | Bovine rumen microbial communities from UC Davis, California, United States - 0_2496_0518 | ecosystem: Host-associated > Mammals > Digestive system > Stomach > Rumen | place: USA...
TAGCCCACGCCCATTGGTTGTTTCCATTATAGACAAGGCACTTGCCCACCTCGCTGGCCGTCGGGGCGATGTCGCCGATGCTCGAAGAATTGATGCTGTCGAGCAGCGCATTCAGGTCAGCACCGCCACCTGGTGCACCCACGCCCAGCGCACTGACCCCTCCCGTCGAGAAGAAGTCCACGTTCGCACGGATATACTTCAGCGCGCTCAGGTCGCCGTTCACGTCCAGCACCTTGAAGTCCTTGTCCAACGGGTCAAACAGCGAGTGGAAACCCGCCTTGTTCACCTTCCTCGTCAGGCTGTCGTTAGCCTTCGCTATCTCCGAGGATGCCGAGATACTCTGGCCCACCAAGCCCTTCACCCGGTCGCCAAGGCTCTCGCTCTCGTCTTTTCTGAGCAGCGTAATCTCGTATGTGGGAATGGCCTCCTTCCCCTCAGTGATGGTCAGCGAGTCGATAATCTCGTACTCATTACTCCCGAACTCGATGTCAGGAATCTGTATCATCGCACCCTCCACGAGATTCGCGGCAACAGTCGGGTTCTCCTTCATGTAGATATTGTCAAGCGTAAGCTCATACACGAAATCCTCCCCGCTGTGCTCCCTCATCCAAATGGCAGCGGCCCTCAGCAGGCGTCTCTCGGCGGCTTGTACATACACGTCGAGCCATGTGTCCTGCGAGTAGTCCCCGTTGAACTCCAGACCCGTATATACATACTCGTCCTCGGCCTTTATCGTGTAAGTCGCGTTCGGGAACACCTGGTCTATCTCCTCGTCGATAATCTTCGCGCATGTCAAGTCGTATGCAACGACCTTGTCGTCACTCACTACCGCCTCGCTCCTCACAATCGTGAACGCCCTCGCCTGGCACATGCCGCTCTGCATCAGCAGCTCCACGTTGTCCGCCGTATTATGGTCGGCGGGGTTGAAGCCGGGGTTCGGCACTCTCACCACGAAGTTCAGCTTGTCCGACGTCACGTCTTCAGGCGAGCTGCTCCCCGTGTCAGACTCCGAGGCATAATGGAATCCTGTCACATGGTCAAGAGGAATGTCGCTCTCGTATATGCCGTCCAGGCTTGGAACGTCATCCGACGTCATACCCTTCATCGATGGGAATATCTCGCCCATGTCATCCGAGTTCCAGTGTATCTCCTTGTCGCGCTTGCCGTATATGGCGGACTTCACCACGTTCTCCAGCACCACGTCATTCGGCGTCGCCCACAGATTAACTGAGCCTACAACCTCATCGTCTCCAGCTTCGTAAAGCTGACCTGCGTCATTGACGTAGTTGCCGTTGCTGTCATAGTACGCCGCCACGTGAGGCAGCATCAACTGCGGGATGTACATCGCCTCGTTCACGTCCTCGTACTTGTTGTTATACCAATGGTACGGCATGTTACGCTCCGAGCCGTAGGCCCTCACCCGCGTGCATATCTCCACGTTCGGGTTCAGCTTACGCGCAATCTTCGTCAGCCCGTTCCCCTTGCCATACGAAAGCAGGATGCTGCCTGCCGAGGATGGACGCAGAGTGATGGTCTTCCTGTTCACGGTGTAGGTGATTCCCCAGTTCTGCCACAGCAGGTCAAGCGCATCCTTCACGCTCGATCCAGCCGATATGCTGATGCTCTTTGCTTCGTCCAGGTTGTCAAGTTGCCCCGAAGGCCAGTTCACCGTCCATCCGTCGGCACCAGTACCGTACTTGTTGTCCAGCACGGCCTGCACCCTGTAGCCCAGGTCGCTCACCTTCGTCATATAGAACGAGAACGTCCCCAGCCCCGTATAGTGCATCCTGTTGTCGTTGATGCCCACGTAGTCAGTCATCTCCGTGTCCTGAAGCTCCTGCCATCCCTGGGCCACGAGTTTCAGCCCCTTGTATGAGAAAGCACCGCCATGCGACTGCGGTCGTGCCGACTTCTCCACGTCAGCAATATTCCGTATCGAGAACTTCTCTCCCCGGTACATCATAAAGTCGCCCGCCGAAAAACTGATTGGCGACGGACTCTCAACATCCACCGTCACGTACCGCTCGTCCATCAGCTTCCCGTGGTATTCAAGCCGTTTCACGGTAGCGCGCACATGCTCTACCGTTCCTGTCTTGTATATGATGTTCCAATGTGGCATTCCGATTCTTGTTTAGATTAACCTTAATAACCTCGTTCGGTTTTTCCAAACAAGAACTTCCGCTTGCAAATATACAAAATAAAATCAAAACTCCAATAATTTTTGGAAAAAAGGTTTATTTTATTTATCTTTGCCCTCGTAAATAGAGCCATATCTTGAAAAACAAGTCGCGCTCAGTTGTTTTTCATCATTAATTTATAAGGATATGGCACAAGTAAAAGGAACTCTTTGGTTCGACACCAATATTCAGGATACAGCCCTGAAGACCGCACAGCGCATCCGACAGCAGCTTGAACAGGAGTTCGCCAAGCAGATTGACGTCAAGGTCAACGTGCAGGGTTTGAACGAACTCGGCTCCAACTCAGGTGCTGTCAAGTCAAAGATAGATGAACTCACTACTTCCATGACTTCCCACAAGTCAGTCGTGGCTGAATTGACGCAACTCTACGCACAACTCAACAAACAGGTAGCGCAGTTCGCCAACAATTCAAAGATAGGCATGAACGCAGCACAGCAGGCCAACAGGGCAAGCCGCGATTCAGTACAAATCGAACGTGAACGCACTGCTGTCTATGCGCGAATGAACTCCAATATGAAGGCCTCCATCGGCATCAGCGGCCAACTCAGCAACAGCCTCGCCGGACTCTATTCCGTCTATATGGCAAAGGATTTCCTCGAAAATGTTATTGCTATCGGCGGACAGCTCGAACAGCAGCGTGTGTCCATCGCGGCCATCCTACACGACTCCGCCCATGCCGACGACCTGTTCAACCGCATCAAGGGACTAGCTCTTCAGTCGCCGTTCGGCGTCCTCGACCTCGACAAGTACACTAAGCAGCTATCCGCCTACGGATTCCAATACAACGAACTGTTCGATATGACCAAGCGGCTGGCCGACATCTCGGCAGGTGCGGGCACCGACATCTCGCGCCTCGCCCTCGCCCTCGGTCACGTCCGCTCGGCTACCTACCTCACGGGTATCACCCTCCGTCAGTTCTCCATGAACAATATCCCGATGCTGAAGATGTTGGCCGACTACTATTCCGAGGTAGAGAAGCGTATCGTAACAACGGCCGAAGTGCAGAAGCGTATCTCCGCCCGTGATGTTGGCTATGAAGAGGTCATCGAGGTCATCAAACGAATGACCGACGAGGGAGGACAATTTTACAACATGCAGTCCATCATGGCCGATACGCTCGCAGGTAAGTGGAAAAACCTCAAGGACGCCATCGACTTGATGTATGGCTCCATCGGAGAAAGCTGGGTAGGCGGAGCACTCAAGGAAACCGCTGGGTTGCTCACCGACCTCACGAAACACTGGCAGCAGGTGGGAGTGGCAATGGCGGCGGCAGTCATGACATTTGGAACTCAAAGGGTGGTGACGGCGCTCTCTAACCGCGTCATCAGCGAACATACCGCAACCGTTCTGCGAAACACACTCGCACTCAAACAGCAGGAGGCTGAACGCCTGCGCGCTACCGGGATGGTCAGGCAACTCACGGCAGCAGAGACCAGACTGCTCGCCACGGCAAACCAACTCACGGCTAAGGACATCACACGACTGATGCTCAACAAACAGCTCACCCGCGACGAGGTGCTGCGTGCAGTGGCCATGAGGAAACTGAGTCTTGAGCAGACGGCTATGGCTGTCCGCCTCGGACTGCTCAAGGAGGCAGAGGTAAAGGCAGCCGCATCAATGACGCTCATGCAGAGGGCTGGCATCGGATTGCAGGTCACACTTGGCAGGCTCGGTCTCACGCTGAAATCGCTCTTGCTCAACCCTGCAACACTATGGTTCGTGGGGCTCACCGCGGCTATGGAGGTATTCTTCCACTATCAGCAACAAGCAGAAAAGTCGGCAGAGCGCGTTCGCCATGCACTCGACCAGGCGCAAGAGGGTTACAAGAATCTTTCAGAGGCCGCTTCCACATATAAACCAAACCTCGGAGCCACGCTTGGACAGGATGAGTTAAAGCAGGGCATCGACGATATGATTGGAACCATCAAGGACTACTCTTCTCAGGCGCAAAACATTATCCGCAACGCTCTCTACACCAATCCGGGCGAGAAGGATGCCGAAAAATTGCAAGTACGCTCACTTGCCGATCAATATAACATACTTGCGCAGGCTCTTGAAGATACCCGCGAGGCATATCGGCTTATGGGTAAGGTTTCCGATGTTTTTGAGAATGCCAACAAGGAAACTGGTGGTAATTGGTTTGGCAATGACTCTTTCGACAAGAACGTAAAAGATTACCTTGCAGGATTAAATAAGGTACAGAAAGCAGAGTCAGCATTTATACGAGATAGGGCGAATTTGAATGCGGCACTCGAAAAGTCGGAGCTGCTTAAAAACGCCTCTAATGCCTCTCTCGATATGGTGAAAAACTATGTCAGTCGGTTAAGGACTGGTACGGAGCGATGGAACGCTCTCAAATCCGAGGTAATGAAGATTGGCGGGTCATTTCAGGATGCTTTTAATAACCTTGAAAAAGCACAATGGAGTGAAGTTAATTCACGGCTCGACCTTCGTCCTGATTTGCGGATGTTTGCAAAAACTGCACTTGCTGACCTTGAAACATCTTTTGGTAAGACCGTAGATAAATGGGGACAGGCGGAGCGTCTAGCCGCACAGCAGAGCCTCGTCACGCACATCAAGTCCATCGAGGGCATGACAGATGAGAATGCCAAGAAAATAGAGGAAATGGTATATGGGGTCTGGAATAATGCTAACGATTTTGTCGCGAGGCATCCATTCAGGGTGGATGCCGATGTAGATCGCGCCGCAAAGCAGGTTTCCGAGTTCCAGCAATACCTCGAAAACCTCGTAGGAAAAGACTGGGTGGTAACGCTTAAACTCCAAAAGGTAGGCTCGTTCGAGGAACTCTACGACAGCCTCAACAAGACCGTCAAGGACTTCAAGGAGTTCGACAAGAAAGGTCTCGGACTAACCAACGACCAGAAGAAGAGGGCGGAACAAGTCGCCGGGCAAGTGGCAAGTGCTAACAATCCTTTCCTTTACAAGAACAAGAAAGAGCAGGAGAAGGCCAAGAATGCCGCTATTAAAGACCTGAACCAACTCGATGCAAAGACAAAAGAATACGCACAGAATAGGGTAAAGTATGAAATGGCTATTCAGTCTGCGAACAGAGAGGGCTTTAAGCTGGAGGCTCTCCAAGAAAAAGAAAGAAATAAAACAGGCGGAAGAGGCTCCCGCGGAGGCGGTGTAAAGAAAGACGCAGAACTCGAAGCATGGCGTCTCCGCGTCGATGCCCTCAAGGCTTTCTACGCTGAATGGAACTCACTCCGCAAGGAAATCGGCAGGACGGGCGCATACAACGAAATCTTCAAGTCGGGCATCATGCCGGATATGTTCGATGCTAACGGCAAGCCGAAGTACAACCTCGAAGACTATGCCGCTGAACTCGGCAAGATGAACAACGCCCTTGCCGCCAACACCGATGCACGCAAGAAGGCAAAACAGAACCTCAAGAAAGAGCAGTTCAAGGAAGTCACCGACCGCGCACGACAAGCCGCGGAAGAGGCAATGGCAGAACTACAGCACACCATCGAGCAGACTACACGCAAGTGGGACTTGTACAAGGAGATTTCCAACAAGACGGGCAACAAGGAGAATGCCATGCAGCTGGTTTTCGGCAACACTTCAAACCTACGAAACGGCATCGAGAGCGCAAAGGACTACTGGAAATCAATGCTCGAAGGCGTGGCGCAAGGAATCAGTCCTGATGACCTCAACCGTATGTCCGACTCCGCCCTTGCCGACAAGTTCGGAGAAAACTGGAAGACCGTCAAGGCATACCGCGACGAGTATGTCAAAGCATTCCGCGCATCTGCCGACGAGGAGGAAAAGATATACCTTGAACTCCTTGAAGAGTCGATGACCTTTGCCGACAAGATGGCAAAGATTGAAGCCCAGCGCATCAGGGAGGTCAATGCCGCCGGTGGAGACAAGAATCTCATCTATGCAGCAAACCAAAGGGCAAAAGAGTCCGTGTCAGAACTCGACTTCCAAAACCTCAAAGAGAGGATTAATTGGGATGTGGTCTTCGGAAACCTCGATACTTACACCAAAGATGTGCTTGTCAAAGTACGCAAGCAACTGAAAGATTATCTCCGCCTCAACCGCACGAATATGAGCGTGAAGGACATCAAGGAGATGGGAACGGCTATCAACAATATCAATAATGCCATCCAGAAGGAGGCTGGGCTTTTCGGGGGCCTCAAAGATGCGCAACACGAACTTACGGATGCGACCAAAGACCTTCTTTCTGCTCAAGTTGACTACAATGCCGCAATAGAACTGTATGGGGAGGAATCCAAGCAGGTAGAAGATGCAATGAAGCGTGTCAACGAAGCCCAAAACCGCGTCGTCACGGCGCAAGGTGGGGTAAAGAAGGCTCAAAACGATACCATTGGCAGTATTACCGCCATATCAAGCGCACTCACTTCTCTCGGAAAGTCAAGCGAAATATCCTTATCCGAAATAGGTAGTGCAATAGGCTCTATCGTGTCGGCCCTATCTTCAAGCGGAAGCACCTACGGCCAACTCATCGCGGCCATCTTCTCCTTGCTCGATGCCATAGGAGAAAAAGGTATCGGAAACTTCGTTTCTAATATTTTCGGAAGCGTCGGGAATGCTCTTATCGGACTCAATGAATGGAATCCGTTTAACCATATTTTCTCAAAACACACTGTTATGGGAAAATTCTTTGGTGCGGAATTGCTTAGACCGGCAGACTATCGGGATTATGATAATGCTCTTGTCCAATATAATAACCTAATCTCCGTATGGGAAACACTCGCCGAAACAAAACAAAAATACTTCGACCAAAATTGGGGCTCGGAGGCAAGAAAGGCGGCAAATGAGGCGAGAGAAATTATTGAAGCACAAATAGAAGCAACAAGGATTATTGCTAAAGAAAGACTTGGCGCAGGTGTAAGTGCAGGGTCTCATTCCATCGGATACCGTATGTGGGAAGGCTCCTACAAGTTCCAGGGGAAGAACTGGGTGAATGTAGCGAGGGAAGCCAAAAGAGGCATGAAGAATGCAGGCCTCGGAGATGTCGTGTTCAACAGTATGGAGGACATGACAAGAATGACGGCTGACCAACTCGAATATTTGATGAAGAATTACACGGGGTTGTGGGCTCACATGGATGACGATTTCAAGGGATACCTCGAAAAACTCATCGAATACTACCGAAACGCTGATGAGCAGACAGAGAAACTCAAGGAAAAATTGACTGGATGGAAATTCCAGTCGCTTTCCGACTCATGGGCCAACACAATCGCCAACATGAGCAATTCTTCAACCAACCTTTTCGAAGACTTTGAGGACGGACTGCGCGAAGCCATCATCAATGCTATGGTCAGCAACATCTACTCCAGCGAGATGAAGAACCTTGTCAACGGACTCGCTGATGCCGCACAGAATGAACTCTATACTGATGTCGCTGGAAATGTAAAAAAGCACACCTACGATACTGAGGGGAACATCCTCGACACGGACGTGCTCTCTGAATACACCCAAGAAGAGTATAACAACATGAGGGCAGTCGCCGAAAACCTCGCCGAACGTGAGGCCGCAAGCCGTGACCTCTTGGCTGACTTGTACGGGTGGCAGGACAAAGACGGAACCTCTTCCGCCTCGCAGGTGCTATCAGGACTCTCAGAGGCAGACCAAGGCCTCTTCATGTCCTACGTCAATGCCATACGTGCCGACGCATCCATCAGCCGATCACTACTCGAACGTGTCACCGTACAGATAGAGTCTATGCCTACAGTGTGGCAGAATATAGCCGACCAGACAACGCTACTACGAAGCATTGAGGCGAACACATCACGGAATGCCGACAGCACAGCGGCTATAGAACAACTGCTTACACGTATGGAGAACGGAGATTTTTCCGTGCGCGTAAAATAACTTTTTTGAGGGTGGGGGAGAAAAATAATCCCCCGGCTTTACAATAAGAAGTACAACCAACTTATCATTACAACGCCTTACCAGCGGAGTGCCGAGGGATTAATGCCCTATAATACTCCAATGGTAAGGTGTTATTGTCTAAAGTTGGTGGTATCGGGGCACAAAGTTAATCACAGTGCCATCTGCGAATACTATGACGTTCCGACTGATGGTGAGGATGCCGCCTGGACTATGGGCTTCCTGATGCGCCAGGCGGTGAAGATGATCACGTCTAAATATATGCCTACTGCCACTCCGAGGGCATGGGCTTGAAACTATTGCTGATGAGCGCATACGCCTCGTCACCGGTGGCCGTCAGCACGTCATAGCCGTATATCGTTTCCAGGAACTCGGAGTATTCAGTACCTGTGGTGACAACGAGGCCCCATCCGTCCTTCGGGCATTTATGCGCCATCAGGAAACGGACGGAGGTTTCTTGACCGAACTCTGCGTTCAGGTCAACGCCGCCACGTACCGCGCGAGCCTCTCCTTCGTATGGGTTTGAGAGAAACACAAGTTCTCCGTAACGAATCTTCATACGGACGGGAGGCTGCATCCAGTTTCGCTGGAAGATGATGTGGCGGCACGTACCGTTTACATACACACCGCAGGCATAAGAGGTCTGCGTGTTGCCGGTGAAACCAACGAAAGTGCGGTTCCGCGAAACGGCCATAAGCAACTCCGCGGCTGCATCCGTAAGGCTGTCCTCCACGTATTTGCTGATGGCCTTGCCGAATGAAGCAAAGCCGTTGGTCAGCACTCGCCTGTTATGTCCGTTCTTACTGTTCATGGAGCGTGATGCTTGTCAGCGGATCGGTCACGCGGAACACGGCAGAGAACTCCAGCACATCGTCTATGTTGCTCTTCGTGAAGTCAGTATCGGCAAACTGCTTCAAATAGCATTTCTGCCTGCCTATGCCCGTATGAGGAAAGTAAAGGTCAAGGCTCGCACCGCCATCTGCAACCTCCTGCGTCTCCACGCCTCCTTCATATATCTTCGTTTCTGGTACACCCGTTAGAAAGTCCCTGAAGGACGTCAGCACACCATAGGCGGTGTTGAGGCTACCCTTGTAGGCAAACTTCACTCTCAGGTCATACGCCTTCAGCATAAGCGTGTCCGGGATATACGTGTCTTCCCCGTGCTCGTCCTTCCAGTCGTTCTTGTACAAGTCCTTGGTCTCACCACCGATCTCGAAGGGAACTTCCGTACAGGCTATGTTCCAACCCGAAAACGAGGAATAGACGGACTCACTGCCCGTCTTGCGTATCAGCAATGTGTTTTTTGTCGTGTCTGGCATAATCAGTCCTTTTTAAGGTTCTTCAGGTCTTCAAGGGTGTAGGTCTCCTTCGATGATGATTGTATGCCGTATGCGCTGAAGTCAACCTTAACCCCCTGGCCGTTTCCGTATTTCTCTATCCATTTCTCAGCAGCACTGTTCACCGACTCGGTGTCGGCCTTCACCGACTCCATCTCGCGCAAACGCTCCGTAGTCGTCATCTTTCCCTTCTTCTTCGTCGTACCGTAATCAGTGACAGAGCAGTCCGTAGCCATCAGCTCTATCTGCGCAAGCGTCAGCGAGTTCTTGTAGTAGTAGCCGGGACGGGTAATCGGGATGCCGAGTATCCGCAACGGCTCCATAAGCCACGGATGCTTCTGCGTTATTTCCCACTGCTGGCCGTAGAAGGTGCGGCTGGGGTAGCTTTTGCTTCCTCCGCCGTCATCATCATCTTGGTGTTTCTTAACGCGGTCAGATATATGGTAATAAACTGGTATTCCATCGTTTGGCAGGCCATTTTTTTTTGAGCCATCTCCACGACTGGGAACAGTTCGTGAGTGCCGTACTCTCTCACGTAGTAATACCACCTCCACAAGAACCAGTAGAACAACTTAATCTTGAAGAACCTTCCGAGAACGATGAGGGCAACGCACTTGCACGGTATCTTAGACGTGCTGATATCCTGTCCTTCCTTGCTCTTCTTCACTTCCTTTAGCATCACGTCGGTCATCCGCTCTAGGGCTTCGGCTCTCAGCCACTTCACCTTGAATTTCTTCTTCCTGACCTCTACGATGTCAACGCTGTCAAGGACTACTTTGTTCAGTTCTCGCTGCTGTTCAATTGTCGGCTGCGTGATTTTTTCCTTTGCCATATTTACGGTGTTTTATGATGAATGAAAAAACGGACGGCAGCATCTGGCCGCCGCCCGTCTGACATATGCAAGAAAGCGGTGTTTATGCTGACTGTGCGGTGAGGATGTAATAGGTCACGTCACTCAGGTCACTCAGCGGAGTAACAACCACGTTGTAGTACGAGGGGCTGTCACCGTCACCAAGTACGAGAGAGGCGAACAGTTCTACGTTGGGGAAGAAGGCCATCGGCTCTCCGGGTTCACCAGTGAGCAGCAGACCGCCGCTTACCTTCTTAGGAGCGGTTGAGTAACCGTCGCCCTTGTAGGTGTAGCCGTTGAAGGTTGCGGTAACGGAGGCCTGTGTGCTGGTCTTCTTGGTCATCAGAAGGTCGTTCACGGCTCCTGCCACACTCGACACCTGGAATGAGATGTCGGCATCACCGGCATTGGCGCGGCTCACCCATGTGTCACCTGAAATCAGCTTGATACGGGTAACGTCGGTCTCGCCGGTGTCGAAGTTAATACCATCTTCCAGCACGGGAAGCTCCATTGTAATCGTGCCTACGTTGGCAACGGTGGTATTAGGTGTGCTATACCAATAGGCATGCTTCATCTGGCTCATGATTGAGCGAAGCGCGCTCACCTGTGTTCCTACAGTGTATTCTGCCATAATGATTCTATTTTAAATGGTTTTTAATTATTGTTGATTCACTCGCGTATCAGTGTTACGGAATATTGGATGGCTACGGCATGGAATCCGAGGCCGTCAGTCTTCGGGTCTGTCTCATAAGGCTCGCCACCATTGAGTGCAAAGAGCGGAGTCTTCAGGTCAAGACCTTTCACATCGTCTATCATCTGCTGCATCACATTGTCGCGGAAAGTACCCTTCGCACCGTCCCTCACATAAATATGGAACTGTATCCATGCCTTGTCGGTGATGGAGCTGTGGGGTATCTTGTTCTTCAGGGCAACTACGATGAATTGCTCCATCCTGTCCGTTGCCGACGGACGCGACGTGTCGGACACGTTGTCGCATATCGTCTTGGCCTGCTCAAAGAGGAACCGCCTTACGGCCATGCTGCTGCTCTTCAGATGTTCGTGTGCCATATATGTTATTGTCTTCGTTATCGTTAACGTTAACGTTATCGTTAATCACGTCTTAGGATAGTTGAAGAATATGCTCGTTCCGAGATTCGTGGCGAAAACATCCGTGACCTCGCAACGCTCGTAGAAGCCCTGAAGGTCAACAATGTCCATCAGGTCGCCGCCGTGGATGCCTTTCACCTGACCGGGAAGGGCAACGCGGTAGTCGCTCCTGATAACGCCATCCGTCTTGAACGTACGCTTGCTCGTACTGCTCTCCTTGCGGCAGCGGCACTGGCATTCGTCAGTACCCATGCAGGTACATCCCTCGCACGTCTCCAGGCAACCTTCACCGTACAGATACTTGCGCTCCACTTCATCCGAAAAGGAATCGGCTTCTTCACGGTATATCACGCAACGGTGGGGAAATCTCGGATTCTTCACGCTCATCTTAACACAGATTTATCAGACGGATGCCCGACTGCACGGGCGGTTCTTCACCCCATTTGCCGAACAGCTGCTTACAGCGGCGTTTCCACTCGGAGATGGTGTCCTTGCTAATCTGCCAGCCGCCCTCCGAATGACTCCAGTCGCCGTCGGAGTCCTTCACAGTGCCAGTAATGGCGGGAAGGCTCGTCAGCCATGCGTAGCACAGACCTTCGGCAAGGTCAAGGTCACGCTCGGAAAGAGACGTGATTGAAGTGCCGGGGTCTATCTTCCTGCGCAAAAGGACGTAGCGCAAGGCCTCGTCGCCAATCAAGGGAGAGACCCCACGCAGATAGTCCTCTATGGTTATCGTTCCGTCCATGATACGCTTTCAGTTTAAGCCGTCACCGTCGAGATGAACATCTGACGGATGGCGTTAGGTACACACAACTGAGCCATCTCACCGTTCACGTTGATGCTGTGAGTGCGTGGGATGTCCTCAGTCTCAATCAAGAGGCGCTTGCCCATTGCGTAGGCGATGTTCTCAGGCTTGTAGCCCATCGAGAGGGGCTGCACACCCTGGATGCCGCCAAGCTTGCCCGTAGGCACGAACGAAATGTTCTTGGGCTCGAAGTTCACAATCTGGGTGGTCACAAGGTCTGGCTCGTCTGCTCCCGTGGTGGCAGGGGCACTCACGTAGGCAAACGTGTCGCGAACGCGAATCTCGTCAACACGAATAAGACGGCGGATAGCCTCCTTCTTGGCCTCGTCAGGTGTGTTCTCGCCAACGCTCTGTGCGGCAGCGGCACTGGCGGCGGTGGGAACTACTGAGTAGCCAATCTTCTGCAATACCTTGCTGTGGGTAAGCAGGTCGTCCCACAAATCCTGTGAAATCTCAAGAGCCAGAGGGCCACCGTAGTGACCTGTGCGGCGGATGTACTTCACGCGGTCTTGCATATACTTGATGGGGTCAGAAGTACCACCCTCAGAGGTGTGGGTGGCGTTAGTCCACCAGAGTGCCGTACCTGTCAGCGTGTCGGTGTTAGCTGCGGGCAGACCGAAACCGATGGTCAGTCCCTTGATGCCACGGGGGTTGTTGGTGGCATTGATGGTGAACTGTCCCGTTGACACAATCTGATGACGCTGGTGATTCAGCGCATTCTCGAAACTCTGAATCAGCTTCTCAGTTCCCTCGTCCAGAAGGCCGAAGATGATTTCACCCATCTCATCGTTAAGTGCCATTGCACCATACTTCTGGGCAAGCTGCATCTGCTCGCGAACAATCACGCGGTTCACGCTGTAGAACAGCTTCTGGGTGGGGATGTTGTTGCTCACACCCTCGATTTCTCCCAACGGAAGCTCGTAGCCCTCACTCTCAGGATCTACATAGGTAGGCAGTACGGTGGCGTTCACCTTTGACAGCAACTGACGGAAGGTGTAGTTGATGCTCACAGGGTCAAACGAGAAACCGTCGATACGCAAGGCGTCGAATCGCTCTTCGTAATGATCTACGAAGGTCTGCCAGTCTTCACCACCGAGACCAAGGTCGATGATGCTTCTAAGTGTTACTGGTATAGTCTTCATTTTCTTTCCTTTTTAATGCGTTAATAACTTGGCTTAGTCAACCACGCGGATTGACAAACCATTTTTCTGCGTCATTCCCTTCACGGCAGCGCTGATGGTGGCAGCATCGGTTACGGTGTCACCCAGCATATAGCCGTAGATTTCACCCTTCACCACAACGTTGGCCGTTGCGTAGGTGTTGGAATCCTTAATCACTACGTCCTCCTGAAGGAAGCCGATGATGTTCAGTGAGTCGATACCGGCAGGACTCTGTCCAGACACGGCAGTCTTGATCTGCGCCCACGTAACGACGTTAACATCCTTTGCGTCTGCACCGCTGGTGGTGTCATAGGCAAGGGCCATACCGCTGCGGATAAGACCGGCACTTGTGAACGATGACACGTTCTTGATGCGGAAACCGCCAGGAAGCTGCTCGTCAATGCGGCGCCATACCTTGCGGGCGTGGCCGCCAGTCAGGGTCTCGCTGTTGAAAGCGTTGCCCGTGTTCAATGTGTTGCTCATTCCTAACAATCTTTTTACGTTAAAAAACTAATTTGAAAACTCTCACTTGGAGGCCTCCTGACGGCGTTTCTTTGCCTCAAAGCGCAAGTCTAACTTGCTCTTGCCAGAAGGACCGCCGTTACCCATACGGGGAGCAGCACCGTCACCGCGACAGGCTTTGTATTCCTTATCATACTCGGCTAACATCGCTGCGGTAAGGTCTTCAACGCTCTTTGTTGCGTCTAATACCTTGCCCTGAAGGGTCTTTTCGAGAACATAGGCGTCGGTGGCGTTCTGCGTCTTCATAGCAGCCTTCACCTTGGCCATCAGTTCTGCCTGTGTCATCCGGATGGCACTGTCGCTGAACTGCTTCTTGAGGTCTTCAAGTTCCTTTTCCAGCGCGCTAATTTTCTCGGAGTCTCCTCCTGTCCGCTCGTCTTCCTTCTTCGGTGGTTCGGGCTTCCAGTTCTTCTTGTACTCCTCGAACTTGGCATTAGCCTGCTCGGTGACCTTGGTCGCTACATCGTGGTTGAACTGTCCCTGAAACGACTTCAGCACGGCAATGTGCCGTGTCCAATACGCATCATCGGGTTCTGCGCCCTCGGCAGGGAGGTTGTTGTCAACGTAGGTCTGCAACGACTGCTGTGAGAAACTGGTTTGTCCTAATTTCTCTGTCAATGTGGATAGGATTTGTTCTTTCTCCATAATTCTTATTTTGGTTAATAATCTGAATCCAATCGTTATCCTCTCATGAAGAATGGAGACTGCATTTCATTCGCAAGGCTCACCACTTCGTTTCATCGTGAGGAATCGAATTTGCGAATAAAACAGTTTTTCTGTAGTATTTCAAGCGCAAAAATAAACCTTTTTTCTTAATCTACAAAGAAATTTACAAGAAAAATGCACAAAAATACAATTAAATCGGTTTATTTTCTTAAATTTGCCAACGAAATAGTTAATTTTTAACGCTAAAGCGTGAAAAACACGCCCGAAAACGCTTTATTATGCTCAATCCGTGTGAGATGCTTCTTGAAGAGCAGATTGAGGTCTTCAGGGAGAGAAGGGAAAAAGACAGGGCGCACAACGAGAACTTGATGATTGCCCAGAGAGGGGGACAGCAGCGCATGCTTTCCTCCAAGGCCGACATCACCATTGGCGGCGGATCCCGCGGAGGTTCCAAGAGCTTTAGCTTGCTCATGAAGGCGGGCGAATACCTCTATGAGCCGCACTTCCGCGGAATCATATTCCGTAAGGGACTGTCCGACCTCGACGACCTTGCCGACAAGTCCATGCAGCTATTCCCAGACTTCGGCACGTTCCGAGTGTCTAAGGATAACATGGGATGGTCGTTCGACTATGGAGGATCGCTGCGATTCTCATACCACGACGGCGACTTTCAGACGTTCGACGACCGATTCCGTGGAAAGGAGTTCTCATACATCGGAATCGACGAGGTGACGCAGATGCCATTCCGAAAGTTCAAGATGATAGCCTCATGTAACCGTAACGCATTCCGCCTGCCCAACAGGATATTCGCCACCTGTAACCCTGACCCCGACTCTTGGGTGCGCAAGTTCATCGACTGGTGGATAGGGGAGGACGGCTATCCCATTGCCGAACGCGACGGAGTGGTGCGATACTGCTATATGCGCTCCGACACAGACCCCACCGACATCGTCTGGGGCGACACCCGCGAAGAGGTCTTCGAAAAATGTCGTAACGAGATTATGCGATATTGGCAGCCGGGATTCGCACGCTACGGAAAGCCGGAGGAACTATTCATCACCTCCGTGACCTTCATCGAGGCAAAGCTGGCAGACAACGTGGAACTCATGCAGTCTTCACCCGACTATATCAAGCAACTCTCAGGGCGAGGGGAGGAAATGGCAGAGCGCGACCTCGGAGGAAACTGGAACTACAAGTCGGTGGGGACTGACATCATCAAGTACGAGCATATGGAGAGATTCTTCGACAATGCCATACAGACAGGCGACGGAATTAAGAGAGTGTCCATTGATGCAGCACTCGACGGGGGAGACCAGTGCACCATGTGGCTATGGCAGGGAAACCATATCGCTGACATATTCACTTGCAGGGTGGACGGGAAAACACTCGTCAACAATATCAAGAGCATGCTCGAAAGATGGGGAGTCAGGGAGGAAAACCTTACATACGACCTCAACGGAGTGGGAAAATACCTACAGGGATTCTTCCCGAAGGCCATGCCATTCAACAACAAGGAGGCCGTACAGCCGAAGTTCAAGGGAATATTCTTCAACCTGAAGGCGCAGGCGTTCCAGTATCTCGCAGACGCAATCATAAACCGGGAGATAAGCATCGAGCCGTCCATACTCGACAGGAGAATAAGCGGAAAGGGATACAAGAACGCAACCATACGCGACAGGCTCATGCTCGAAAGAAAGGTCGTGGCTTTCCGCGAGGATGACCCCACACGCCTTATCGACAAGCCGCAGATGAAAAGAAGGATGGGAGGTAACGCATCCCCTGACCTCATCGAGGGGCTCGCCATGAAGTTCATCTTCAACATCAAGTGCGTGCGCCACAAGCCGAAGAACCTCGGCCTCATCACGGGAACGTCGCAAAGGCAAGTGCCGGGAATATTCCAGAGAAAGGCAATTATTAACAACGGGTGGTGGAGTAGGGGAAAAACCCATTAACCCCATTAACCCCATCAAACCCAATATAACATGGCAGTAACAGATTTATTGACGAAAAAGCCGTTCTACAGGCTACAGAACAGCGGACTCAAGGAGAAGTCGGCTGTCAAGATTGAAAACATGAAATACACCGAGAAGGCTCTCGTCGGCATGCCGATGACGCAGACGGAATTCGCGGAGGAGTATTATCCGTCGGCACACCGCATCACGTCAGAGGTGTTCTTCCCGGAATGCTACAACTACGGAAAGGTCATCACCGAGGAGGGCGAGGAACTGGAGACGATGTACCGGGAGGAGACCTTCCGCGTCACCGTACCCCTCCAGGCGGTCATCACCGTGCAGCACCTCGTACACATGTTCGGCAACGATGTCCATCACGAACTCACCGACACGAAGGTCAGCGATGAATTGCAGAACAGGTTCTACGACTACCAGACGGGATGGCTCACGAAGAACATGGACATCGCGCTGTACAAGCTAGGCCGTTCTGCGGCCATCACGGGCGACGGCGCAATGGTCTTCTACTATAACCGGGGCAAGCTCGGCATCAAGAACCTCTCGTTCCTCGAAGGCGACACCTGCTATCCGCACTACGACAGCATCACGGGAGAGCTGTACATGTTTGCGCGCAAGTTCTCTTCCTTCGACGAGCAGGGCAACGAGGTCATCTCATGGGTTGAGGTGTGGGACAACGAGTATCTCACGCGCTACCGTCAGGCAAAGACGGGTATAGAGGGAGCAGTCAATGTGGTGAAGAACTACTTCGGAATGGACGGTTACGAGGTAGTGGAGCGTCAGAAGCACGGATTCTCGCGCTGTCCGGTTGTCTACTACCGCTCCAAGGAAAACGGACCCGTATGGAACAACGTGCAGTACCTCATCGAGGACATCGAGGTGGCTATGTCCTACTGGGCAAAGGCGTGTGCCTCCACGGCCAACGATGCCTATCTGCTCAAGGGCGATGACGTTGAAATCAAGGGCGACCCCCTCGGACGCGTGCGCGCATTCACGATGGGTAAGGAGGACGATGTCTCGCTCCTTGAGAAGAAATCAGACAACGGCTACTTCCAGTCTTATGTCGAGCGTCTCTACAAGGAACTCTTCCGTGGCTCATTTACGGTTGAGCCACCCGAACTGACCGCAGGCGACAAGCCTTCTTCGGCCATCAAGCTCGTCTATGCCCCATCACTCGACAAGGCCATCCTTGAGGCAAAGGACTTCAAGGACACCATCGACAACTGCAAGTCGCTCTTCTGCGAAGGATATGGCACGGAGCAGTCACGCCGCACGGAGTTCATGAACCTCGACGAGCATATCTTCTCATGGATAATCCCATTCGTCCACGAAAGCACCGAGTCGCTGGTGGCCAACCTCGTTCAGCTGAAGAACAGCAGCCTCATCTCCACCACCACCGCCGTAGAGCACTCGCCCTACAGCACCAACAACGAGGCTGACAAGATATTCCGTGAGATGAAGCAGGAACAGGCGGCCGACCGCCTATACCAACTGAAGACAGCACAGTCAGAATAAAAAAGGGGGCAACATCAGCCCCCTTATCTATTTGTAATCAGACTTTAATTGAACACGAACTAAAGTCTGAATGAAGCGCAAACAGACTCTAATTCAACTCAAACTAGACTTTAATTGCAGGAACCAATACTCGCCTTATCGGCATGTTTTCTTCAGGTGGTGGCGAGGCGGATGGATGTCGCCTGCTTTTCGTGAAAATCATGCGAAGTGAAGAGTTAAAATAATGTTAGTTGTCGTTGTTCGTTGTCGATGCGCTTGCAAGCCTTGTCGAAGTATTCCTTGTTCAGCTCGAAGCCGATGAAGTGGCGTTTCTCCTTGATGCAAGCGATAGCGGTCGTGCTATTTACAATAATGCTCATATACTCGTTTTATCCATGTTTTAAATTGTTCTATTGACATAGTATTCTTTGCATAGTTGCAAGTCGTACAACACGATATACAATTTCCACTTATATAACCTTTCGATGAATCAATCCTATCAATCCCGTTTATGTGTATTACCTCATCAGAACAAATATGTGTTCTTTGTCTTGCTCTCAACCTGTCATTTATTGAACGAGAGCCTACACAACCACAGAAATTACAAGGCGAATTAACAATAGATTTGTATTCATCATAACTAATTACATTATCGTAATCAGTAAACTTTCTATTGCGTTTTTTAAGGTGTGAATACTCTCTGCGAAGAATAGCATCTTTTCGGTCTGGATTTTTATTCTTTGCAGGTGCGTTTTTTAAACATCCACAACTTTTTACTTTACCGCTCCTAAGATTTTCAGACCGCACTTCAATAGTATTACCACAATCACACTTGCACAAATATCTGTAATATCTACCTTCTTTTGGTAATTGTGATAAAACTACCAATTTGCCGTATCTTTGCCCTGTCAAATCTATATGTTTCATGCTAAAACAAAGTTAATTGTCGTTGCTCGTTTTTCACTCTTTCAACCGATTTCTTCCAATAGGTTTCATCTTTTTCAAAGCATATAAAATGCCTTTTTTCTTTCACACACGCCACAGCTGTCGTACCACTTCCTGAACAGTTGTCGAGCACCGTGTCGCCCTCGTTGGTGTAGGTCAGTACGAGATAGCGCAACAGGTCAACGGGCTTTTGGGTGGGGTGAAACTGTTTGTTTACGTCATGCTCTTTTGCGATGTCGATGATTGACAATGGAAACTTTTCAGTCGTAATGACTTCGGAACGTGCCCACGGGTCAAACTTGCCATAGCATCCGTTCTTCAACTTGCCGCCACCATGACCGCGTGTGTGATTCGGGAATCCCGTTCGCATTTGCGGATTGTATGTCGGCAGCTTGTCGTAGAAGACTACGATGTCCTCATGGTTACGCAATGGCATACGGTTCGCATTAAGGAAACCGCTTGCCCTATCGCCCTTCTTCCATATCAGATTATATCGCCACATCTTCGGATTGCTGTGCATGAGGTCAGCCGTGAACATTCCCTGAGCGAACAACACGATTGCTGCAGTAGGCTTGCATACTCTTCGATATTCAGCCCATAACGGTTCAAATGGGATTATCGTGTCCCATGAGCCGCCCTCGCTTTCGCCATTCAGCACCCCATACGGCAAATCGCAAATCACCGCGTCAATCGTTCCGTCTGGAATCTGCTTCATCCCCTCCAGGCAGTCCATGTTGTAGATGCGGTCAAGTTCAATGTTCATAATTCGTTAAATTCGTTAAATTGCTTTCAGTCATTATCGTCGCGACTCGGCAAAGACATCAAGCGAGCGGATGAGTGCCGTCAGTTCGCGGTAGTTCCTCACTTTGTCTATTCGTTCTCGTTAATACCTAAGATGTCACGATATAGGTTCAGCGCCTTGCGGGTGGCTATGCTCGCCTTGTGCTGGTCACGCTTCCGCTGCTTTTCTATTTCAAACTGGCGGTGACGTTCTCGCTGCTCTGCCTTTGCCTCCCGCTTGGCCTTCTCCTGCATGTAGATGTTGTTGCGGACGGTAGGGTCGGAGAGAAGGCTCTCCCACAGGCCACGCTCATGCAGCATCCTCCTTATCTCCTCATTGTCAACTCGGATGATGTGCCGCTTCTCGTCGTCCATACCGACAACATCGTTAATCTTCAGGTGTATCTCCATACAGGCGCTAACAGGCAATGTCGGTATCGTTTTCGTCCGTAACTCCGCTTGCTCCGTTCAGGTTAAGGTTCAGTGTCTTCAGAAAATCATCTCCCTTCTCGTTGTTCTCAAGACTGCCAGTATAGCCTCTCTTCCGCAGTTCCTTCACAAGCGCCCACTCACTCACGTTCTCAAGTTCTCTCGACTCCGTGAAGTTCTCCTTGAAGAAATTGCGGATGCGCTCGCCATGCTCTCGCTCCATCTCTATACGGCGCGAGCCTAACACCAAACGCTGCTGGTTCAGCTTCTCGCGTCTCGCACGCAAGTCCTTAATCTGGCGGTCAATGGCCGAGATTTCTTCCTTCACTTCGCTTTGCATCAAAGCAACTGCACTCACAGCTGCGCCTTTCTGACAGCGCAACTCTCTCAACTGGTTTTCAAATTCTACTTGTGTCATTGTTGTAAAAATTTAGGTTTATTGAGAAAATGTATAAATAATTATCGTTCGCAATCACCAACGCTTAATAAGCCTGCCCTTAGGCTCTAAGCCCCAGTGTATCCTAATCTTGTCCCTGCGGATACCCTCGTTGCGCTTCTTCTGAGCCTTAGCCACACGCGCAGAACGTGCCTCGGCACTCTCGCTCCACACCTGCTTGCGGGCGGCATCGCTACGGCTGATAAGATAAAGGTTCTCAAGCGAGCAGTTCTCGCGGTTGCCGTCACGGAACGCCACGTTGTAGCCTTCGGGTATCTCGCCGTGCGCCTGCTCCCAAACCCAGCGGTGCTTCAGAACCATCTTGCAGCCCATCTTCACCTTAACATAGACATAGCCGTTCTTCTTGCGCACACGCTCATAGCCAACAGGCTTCAGGTTGTGTGGTACATGGCCTTCCTTGAACCTCGTAGCCGAACTGTTCTCTATGCCCTCGCGGCTCATAAATTCCTCAATGCGCCGCCCCTTGTTCGCAGGAGACTGGCCTTTCTTGAACTGATGGGCTACGCTGTTCGGGTGGCCGCTCTTCTCACGGAGTATCTTAATCACAAACTCAGGACATTTCGTCAGGCCAAGTTTCTTCGCCTGTGCATAGATGCTCCTCACCGTGTGGCCAGTCTTCTCGGCACACTCCTCGGTAGGCGTAGTGGCATAGTGCTCCGTCAGGTAGGCGTTCTGCTCGGAAGTCCACTCTCGCCTCGTTGTATTCCTGCGGAGACCAAGTTTCTGAGCACGGCTCTTCACGGCATCTGCGCTGACGCCTATCTCAGCACCAAGCTCTGCCATGTCGCAGTCGGCAAAACGCTCACGCAAAATCTTGTCACGTTTACTAGTCCAGAACTTTTTCTTCGTCATATCTTACATAAGGGTATTCTTCTATATTAATCATATTACACACTATTTTTTAGTTTCAAATTGTAACTTTTTCGAGCCGTTTTCTTTCAATCTAGATGTGGCGAAATCTACACCCAAATCTATCATACCATCAAACTTTTCTATGTCTTTCCAGTAGTAGTATTTCGTATGCTTTACGTGATTGAACTCCTGACGGACTCGAACTGAATAATAATCACATCGGAACTCTTGCTTTAGCAAATCCTGATTGAAGGTGAAGAAATCGTAACTTCCTTCTTTCTCATGCTTATACCCTTGTTCCTTCAACTTCGAAAACAACTGTTCTTTTGTCATAATTATATTATTCTTGTTAATAGCTGCTTTGTTAAACCTTACCTCTCAGGGTTTGAGGGTTGAGACTTGAGCGTAACATCCCCTTACCCAACAAAGAGGTTTTCCCTTTGATTGGACAAGTCGGATGTTTCACTTAGTTTTACCTTCCTCGCATGGGAATCAGGCTTCAACTTTTCGGCATTGCAGTAGGTGGTTCTACGCTCTGCTTTCAGACTCTACGAAATCCACTCGCGCACCCGTCTTCTTATTCACAACGGCTCCCTTCGTGCATCCATCTTTCTTTTAGGAGTTCTTTTCGTCCTACAGGGCAAACGTTAGATGACCCCGATAATCCCTGCGTTGACGTTCTTACCTCACAATACCGTCAGCTAAACACTGGTTTCTTGCTATTGGCTCGAATTGTGAAAATAGAAAAAGCCACATTTAAATGAACTATCCCTATCAAGTAGTAACGGTACTCAATAGGGAAGCGTTCTTTATAATGTGGCTGATGCCTAACTTTACAACGATGTCCGTGATAATCAAGTCCGTTACACTTGTCACGGTGCAAAAATAAACCAATATTCTCAATAATGCAAGAGAAAATCGGTTTATTTAGATAATTTAACGGAAAATCGGCTGAAAAACACACAAAATATGCTCTACAACATAATTTTCAGTATTCATAAACCACGAAACAGTAGCAGTGATGGTGTATAGGCGGCAGAGCACTCATGTCAGTAATCCTGTGATACCCCACATGGCTGTCGCACTCAGGACAGTCGTACGAGCTGCCCCTGTACACGTAGAATCCCTTCGCACCGTCCCTCACAGCCGTCTCATGGTCATAACGCATCCACGCCTGTGCTATCTCATGCTTGCCGAGGTTCTCAATGGCCACGCTCATATTGTTAGGAACACCACGGCCGAAACCCCTCGGAGAGAAATAGCTGACTTTCTCCTTTGCAGCAGCCTTCACGAACGGATGATTGTACAGGTCACGAATGTTCCTGTTGATGAAGTCAACCCAAGAAGACGAACTCATGCCGACAATCATCAGGGCGGCACAGGCCATCAGTATCTGGTCGCCGAAGTTGTGGCCGTACTTCACCAAGACGTCATCGAACGTGCCGCCTGTCTCGAACTCAATCTTCATGAAGGCAAGGAACCAGGCATCGTCCCTGCCGTCATCGGCAAGCAGATACACGCTCTCGGCAATCTCTTCGCACAGCTCGTCGATAATCCTGTTTATCTCAACCCTCGCCTTCTCAGGGATGCGACCCGACATCAGGTCTTCGGCGGTGATGAGGTACTTCAGTATCACGGCCACAATCTTCTCCACGGCCTCGCCGTAGAAGACGTACAAATTAGCAGAGAACGATGCCTCGCTCTCAAGCCTGCGCCGGGCATAGTCGCGGGCGGCATCAAGCCTCTCTTCACTCACCTGTGCCATCGCCCAACTCTTCTTTGATTTCCTCGGCGGCGGCAACCTCCTTCAGAACCTCGGCCTCATCTTCACCCGCCGGGTTCAGCTTGTCAGCAGCGCGCACGCGCTCAAACCACGACTCGCTGGCCTTCAGCATATCTTCAAGGCACTGGCCGTCGGGCAAACCCTGAGTGACGACATACCACATGATGAACAGATGCTCGAAATACCTGTCAAGGCTCTTGTCGCTAGAATAATTCAGGAGCATTCCGAACATCACATGATCGTTCCTGAATCTCAACTGCCAGTGACCTGAGGCAGACCTCACACTCACGAATCCCTTCTTCTCATCATGGGCAACAATGAAGTTGCCGTAGCGTTTCTTCTCTTTAATCATATCTTTTTTAGTTAAACGGTTTCACCTACAGCGACACCACCCTCCATCTGGAGAATCTTGTCAACACTCATATCATCGGGAACCCAGACAAGTCCCTCCTTCACGCGGTCTTTATGCACCATCTTCCTATAGGGCAGCTCCAGAGCCTCCATCCTCCTGTTGAACGTGTAACGCTCCAGCTTCCTGTTGGCACGGTCGCTCCTCAACTCTGACTGCCTAAAGCCCGACTCATACACACCGTGAGCCTCAAGGACATGGCGGCACTTGATGACGTCAAACGCATGCCAGCCACTCGACACCTTCTCATAGCAACCCTCAAACCAGCCCTTCTCCAAACAACGCTCTATGGTCTTCAGGCTCACGCCAAGGGCAGCAGGAAGACGACGCTTGCCGAGAATCATCGGGTTGCCGTCAACAGTAACCCACGAAGACTCGTTAAGCTCCTTGTGCTGCGTGATGGCCTTCTTCACATCCAAACCGTCAGTCACAACGGCATCCTTGGCGGACTTGCCGAAAAGGGCATACTCCATACCACCGCCAACCCTGCGGCGACGGTACTTGAAACGGGTCAGCGTCCGACCGAACAGGTTCATCGTGTCCTCGACGATGTGCTCACCACGACACCACTTCACATACTCCCTGTACATCTTCTGCGCGGGCATCCATACACAATGCTCACCGCTCTCCACCTCACCGGGATACCACTTCTTCACCTCCTGGGCAAACCTTATCACTGAGCTCTCGTAGGCAGAGGCCTCAGCAAACGCATCCTCAACAGTTGGGCAGGAGCTCAACTTGTAGCCGTTCCTGATAAAACGCTCACGACCCTCGATAATCCAGTTGAAGACTCCGGGGTACTCATCCCTCATGCGCTCACTGAGCAAGGGGTCTTGCTTTTCCTTCGGCACGGTGACGGAGAACCGCAACACGCACAGCCTCCTCTTCATGCCGTGGCTCATGTCCGTAATCCTCGGCATCTTGTTCGCATTGGCCATCAACAAGGGGATATGACTCGCCATGAAATACTGGCCGTTCAACACTCTGGCCTCGATAGGCTCACCGCTAATCAAGGTCTTCAGCGCATCACTGTCGTTGCCGATCTCAATGGCACGAATCTCAGAACAGTAGTTCAGCCTCTTGCCGTTGATGCCAGCAACGCTGTGCTTCCTGTCGTTACCGCCTATCAATGCCCCAAGCCCGAAGTTCGTCACGTTCTCCCTGCCAAGTACACCGATGACAGTGTCAAAGACAACGCTCTTGCCGTTGGCTCCCGAACCCAGCAAAATGAGAATCTTCTCCAGCTTCGCCTTCTTCCTGTCAATGAACACACTCCCCAGGAACTCCTGCAACACCTTCCTCTTCTCAACGTCAGGAAGAACGTAGTCTAAAAAGTTCAGCCACTCATACGGCACTTCGTCGTACTTGTGGTCGTAACTCACCATCGACATCTGCACGAACTTCGGACTGAAGGAATGCTCCATCCTCGTCTCAACGTCGAAAACACAGTTGTTGAACACAACGATGTTGTCCTGGGGAACAAGCTCCCTCTTCATCACCTCGTTCCTGCACACCCTCGCCACTTTCTCCGTCATCAGGATGTCTTCATAAGGAAGCCCCAACTCGAAGATACAGTCGCTCACCAATGCACCGAACTCACTCTCAGACATCCTACGGTAACACTTGCCACCGAAACACCACAGCTCTCCGTTGAAACGGCCAATGGGAACACCGCCGAAACAAACTTTCATCGCGCTCATCAGCATGCCAACTCTCTTCTTCTGGGAAGAAACCTTCATGGCCTCGCCAACAACGGGACTCTTCAGCAACGAGGACATCACGCACTTCTTGATGTCATAATCCTGATAACTCATACAAAAATCGTTTTACAGCCGCAAAAATAATAAAATAAACCGATATAAGTGTAGGATTTGAACAAAAAATCATAGAAAAACATGATTCAAAGACTAATATATACATAAAATATACCTCTCTCTTTACGCGCGTAAGCGCGTGAAGGCTTAAAAAACATAACATCCATGAAATAACTACACCGCATTAACACTTCAACGCACAAACACAATAAACACGTACACCAAATGTTAAAAAATAACCGATTTGGATAAAAAATAACCGCAAAAGAATACCCGCAAACCATACACAATCCTACACCAAATTTTATGAGGTACGCACAATCATACACCAACAATGCACACAAATCATACACAATAACCACAATAAACAAAAATTAACAACCAAAAAAGGCGCAAAAATAAAAAAATAATAAAAATTCGAGCAGGAACGATACTTCCTTATGTGTATATGTATAGGGGGGGGTGGGGCTTCAATCTGCGAAGGGGACAGGGCACCCCGACCCCTGGGAGATGCACAGCCACCACCGCCACCCGGACAAAACCCAAAACACCGCCACAAATTTATATTATAGGTATAATATAAAAGCGCTGACATGCAATTACTTGTATTTATCTTCGCGCGCTTTCAAATATAATTCACACCTGCGGCAATCAGAAGCGAAAGGCAAATACATAATAACCCGCTTTTCTTCCTCTCTCCGCTCTTCCGGCAACATCTTGGCAAGCTGCACTAATACTCCCGCCTTATCTTTCCCCTCGACGTCCCCCGCCACCTCTGCCAGCGCGTCGCGCACCTCCCCAACCGTCTGCAAAACCTTCCCCCCTTCTTTCTTCGTCTTCTTCTCTCTGGGTTCTTCTTCCTTCTCTTCCCCTACAATAATAGGGGTTTTCTTGGCTGCTTTCAGGTGGGCAATGAGTTCCCCGATATATTGCCCGTCCTCTAACTCCCTGGCGCGCTGCTCTCGCTGATCCTCCTTTATATCTGTATTAATATAGGCGTGGGCGTATGCTGCTGCCAGGTTAACGCCAGAGGCGCGAAGGATGGCGAACATAACGCCGCGTGCGTCTGTGTAGTAAGCACCTGCAAGTTTGTTAATGCTGTGTGAATACTTCATTTTATTTGTTTTTTTTGTTGGTGCAAAGATAGTTTTTAGTTTTGACATTTGCAAGCGGTTAATGGGTTAAATTGCAAACTGTGAGATTACAAAACGATAATACTTACTAAACAAAGTGTTAAAAATGCGTGTTTCTTCCTTGTTTAGGTGTATTTTCTTCGCAAAATGTTTGGAGTGTATTATTATTTATATTATCTTTGCAGTAGAAAAATTAAAGTTTAACGTTTTAACACCCAAGACCCGGAAGGGCGAAAGATTATGTGTTACTCAATTAGTTATCAAATTAATTTGTTTCCCAAGTGTGTAAAGACTTGGCAGAGCTGCAAAAAGGAAGGTTTAACCCTCGACGGCATTTGTATTTATCTGCTTAATTTGCAACGTGATGTAATGCAAGGTTGCGCCGTTCAACATGTCACAATAACAAAGAACTAATAAAAAAAGCCCTGCGCCCTCATCCTGGGCGCGCTGGCACTCATTTACAAGTTATCATTATAAACAGTATTAACCCCGAAAACAACCGAAATTATGAAATACTTTAATAATATCAACAACGCCGAAGAGCTGCGCGCAAAATATCGCGCTTATTGCCTGACAATGCACCCCGACCGCGGAGGCAATGAGGAAGATTTTAAAGCCATGCAAAACGAGTTCGAAACGCTTAAAAAGCAGTATCAGAGCGGCGCCCGCTTCGAACAGTACGCGAAGACAGAGACGGCAGAAGAAAGAGCACGCCGCGAGGCCGAAGAGGCACGCGAGCGCGAAGAGTGGGCACGATGGGAGGCCGAAGAGAAGGCACGCCGCGAACAGGAAGAGAGAGAGAAGGCCGAGCGCATAAGAAAGGCGCAGGAAGTGAGCCGCGCCGCCGTTCGTGCGTGGGCTGGCATCCTCGAACGCATACCAGAAGCAACGGCAGCAAAAAAGCGCGCCTACGACTTCGAAGACAAGAAGGCCGCCGCCGCATACATCGCCGCCACAAAGCGCAATATAAAAGCCGTTATTAATCACTATTTCCCAAACCTGAAAGTAAAGGTTACTATTTCTGGCCGTATATGGCGCGAAGAGTTTGCAATAACATGGGAAGACGGACCAAGTGAGAAGCAGCTGCGCGACACCTGCAAAGAACTGGCGTTTTTTATCCCATCTTATTACGAATGCGACCAGTACGCCGATTATGGTACTTATAACAGTTGCGAAAATACAAGCCCATGGCGCGAAGCATACGGCCAGGCGCTTGGCGATTGCACAGAGTACAAGACAACGCGCACACTGAGCGAAGAGGGCAAGAAGCAGGCCGAAGAGATGGCCGCAAAGTATTTTGCAAACTTCGACCCGAAGAGCGACGCCGAGGCGTTCGAAGCCAATTTGCAAGAATTGCATTATTTTGCAGGCGAGGCCGGTTTTTATGAAGGTAACAACGTTACGGATATTTTCCGCAGCCTCACCGGCCAATATTATGCCGATATGTTTGGCGCTTGCGATCAAATTAAAGGGACTGTGAGCCGCTGGAGCCTTTATAAAATGTTGGCCGAACATGTGGCCGTTAACGTAGTAGAAAAGCCGAAGGCGCCCGAATTTGTGCCGACCTACGGGCCGACATTCAAGGCAATAAAAAAAGCCCTCGGCGCAAACGAATTTTGCATTAATCCGAAAAAATCAGAGGCGGAAAAACTTTCAATACTTGAGACCGCCGAAATGCTGGCACGCGGTGAAGCCGTGGCCATCGGTAAATTTTACGAATGGGAAGGAAAGAAACATATTTCAGGACTGACCCGCGGAGGATACAAGACACAGGAAAAGAGGCGCGAAAAGTTTGCAGCCGCTGGCATCATCCTTGAAAACTCACATTATAATACATACGGAACAGTGCAAGCCGTTGGCATCGATCCCGAAACGCTGGAAGCATTGCGCAGCGAGGCCGCCGACATCGAAGAACAGCGCCGCGCATGGGAAGAAGGCCAGCGCGCCAAGAAGTCGGAAAACAAGGCGCAGAAGCGCACGAAAGCAGCGCAGCAGAGCAACACCCCACAGGAAGGAAAAGAAGCCGACACACAGGCCGCAGAAGCCCCCGCAGACGGTTTGCAGCTCATCGAGACCTCCGACGGCGTGGCCGTTGTTTCTGATGACTGGAAAACAACCTATTTTAATAAAAGACATATTAAGGCCCACGGGTGCCACTGGAACGGCGATTTAAAACGATGGGAGGCCACCGACCCCGCCGACGTTCTGACCGTCCGCGCATGGTTCGCCATGCGTGACGGGTTCGGAGTCGACGCAGAACCCACGGCGGAGGAAGAGACAGAAGAACCAAAGACAGAGCGCACGGCAGAAATAACGGCCTTTGTCGAATCTCTGGCCGACGTGCTGCGCATCTTTGCCGACATTATGCAGCAGGCGAAACAATGGGAGGGCGTGACAATCCCCGCCGAAACGCTGGAGAAATGGAAGGAAGAGGCCGAGACCGGCACAAAGTCGGCCGCCGCCAGATTTGCGGAGGTTTGCGCGTGTCTTGGCAGCCTTACACCAGAAAGCCGCAAACAGTTTGACGCCCTCGGCCTCATTTTCTGGTCGTTGTCGGAACAGCTGCGGCAAGGTGCCGACCCCGAAACCATCGAAGCGGCCACAGAATACGCACGCGGCCAACTGTACGACCTGATAAGCCGCACGCAGTCGGAGAACCAGGCGCGAGCAATCAAGGCCGCCACAGAGCAAAAAAACACAAGGGAGGCGGCATAATTAGCCGCCCCCATCCCCACCAAATTACAAACCCTTTAAAAAGTCGAGAATATGAACACACAGAAAACCCGCGTAATTTTTCGCGCATTCAGGAACGGCGAAATTATTGCCCTTTTCCCAGAACTGAAACAAGGCCGCGGCCTTATCCTCTCATATATGCACATCGGCCAGCACGGCGACGCATCCCCGGAGATCGTAAGGGACACGAAGCCAGCCACCCGCGAACAGTTCACGCCGTTGTATAATGAATTAACGGGCATCGGCTACCGCCTGGAAGTCCGCAAGCGCCTGACACGATGACGGGAAACAAATTGAACAAAACACCAATTTATTAACGCAAAAATCAATTTTTTATGAATACAACAATAAACGGAACGACCGCCCAACAGGTCGAAAGCATTGTTAAAAGCGTTTCGGAATCTTTAAAGAGCTGCCGCCCAGTCATAGAGAAGGGGACAGGCCGCCAGTGCTTCGCGTTCGCCCTCTATATCGGCCGCGAGCTGTCGCGATTCCTAACCGTTGGCGCATGGTACACACAAGAGCAGGCCGAACGAGTGGCCGACGGCATGGCGTTGGCTGCACTCAGTTTCAAGAAAACGGCTTCTATTGCCGTGTATATCCTTCAAAACAACGGCGTTTACAAACTCCACACAACGCGACAAAATCACGGTTTCGCCCTTAACTACATACATAAGTCAAGAATCAGCGGCCGCGATTATTTAGCACCCACAGAGGAAGAAGATAGTTTAATTTATTCACGCGGTTTTATTGGCGCTTCCGCTCTTCCCGTAGGCTGGAACGAGCCGAAACAAATCACGGTCGGCGATACTGTCACGCATAAGAAGACAGGACAGAGGGCGAAAGTAACAAGCAAACACACACAATATTTTAAGGCCTTCGGCGGCGTCCGCTGGGTCTACGGCCTGGACTTCGGCAAAAGCGTTACTTTCGCAGGTGCCGAGATGAACGGCGGCGAGTTCCTGGCGGATGCCATCGAAAAGGTGTAAACACACGAAAAACGCCCCGTTATCCATCGCGGACGGCGGGGCGCAAAATAGAAAAATTAAAGTTCGTTTTAACGAACACGGTGCAAATTTAGTCATTATTTCCGAAACATTCAAATTTTTAACATTATGAAATTAGGTATTATCGTTTGGTCGGTCATCATCTTAACGCTCACTATCGCCTCGCTCGGTTGGGGGTCGCTCATCGCTGTCGCCGGTGCTGTAGGTGTGTTTTATCAAACTTTTAACAGTCCGAAAATATGAAAAACTACTGGTGCCCGAAACATGCGGATACATTCCGCGAAGTGTCCGAGGAAGAGGCCGCACGCCTCGCAGCCTCCGGCGAGTTTGTAACGAACAGCCTTGCACAGGCCGCATTTTATTATCTTTAAGGCTATGGAACAGAAAAAACGAGGAATCAAGCCCGGTCAGAAGCTGACCGAAGCCCACCGCCAGGCAATCAGCCGCGGACGCATGGGCAAATATAAGGGGTCGGAAAATCCCAACTACAGGGAAGACCGCACGCAAATAAAGTCTGGAACGTGTTCGTTTAAAGTCCCGTCTGATCTCAAACAATGGCTAAATGAACAGCAAAATAAGTCTGAATACATCGTAAATTTAATTCGTCAAGACTATGAGAAAAACAAAAATAACGTCACTTTATGACGCCTTTTATTTCAAATACCCGAAATATATGAAGGTTTTGCAGATGTTCGAAGCAGCCAACGAAATGCCGCTTGAGTGGTCGAACATCACAAAAGCCTCTTTGTCTGCCTTCGTCGGCTACCTTCTGGAAAACGTCGCCCAGTCTTCGGCCAAAACCTATTGCGCGATGCTGAAAAGCGTTATAAACACCTATTCCGATCAGGTCGAGCTCCCCAGGGGGTGGGAGAAAGTCCTAAGCGTAAAAAACGATGCCAGCCAGCACGTATATTTGACCGAGGACGAGCTACAGCGCATTATTGACTACGTGCCGGAGTCCGAAACCGAGGCGATAGTCCAGCAGCAGTTTATAGTCGCCGCCCTGACCGGCGCACGCCATTCCGATGCCGAAGCCATCACCGCCCGCAACATCGTTAACGGTCACATCGTGTACGTGTCGAAAAAGACGCACATAAAAGCCGAGGTGCCGCTGTCGCCAGTCGTTGCCGACATCCTCGACCTGCCAGTCGAGAACAGGGCCGAGAAGTTCACTCGCTCACAATACGCCGGTGCCCATCGGAAGAAGGTCAGCGACCCGACTTTTAACAACACCATCCGCCGCATCTGCGAGCGTGTCGGCATCACTACGCCTGTTAAGCTATATTTTCACGGCGAGTTTGTCGAGGGTCGGAAATGCGAGTTTGTGGCAGGCCACACCGCCAGGAGGTCGGCCGCCACGCTGCTGTATCTCCGATGTCACGATATTTACCTGGTGTCGAAAATCATGGGACACGCCTCAACGTCGCAAACCGAGAAATACATCTGCGTAGGCCTTGAAGGCGCCAACGAGCAAGTAATCGAATATTTCAGGAAGTTCAAATAAAGCGGAGCATTTAGCCCCGCTTTTTCTGTATCTTTTTACCAAACTTCGCAAAAGCCTTGTCTAAGGTCGAGTTCAGGATCTTCGCATACACCGCCTGAGTGGTCGCAATATTCGCGTGTCCCAGCACCTTCGCCACCAGCTCAATGCTGAAGCCATTGTTCAGCAGCAGGTAGCCGCAAGTCCTGCGCCCATAGTGGGAGGTTATCGCTTTGTCGATGCCAGCCGCATCCGCCACTATCTTCAGACGCATGTTATACTGCTGGTTGCTCATCTTCGGCAGTCGGTATCCGTGACGCTCTAAGATGTCCATCACGGGCTTCAACAGCACCACGTAGTATCCTTGCCCGGTCTTCGTGCGTTCGCCCGTCAGAACGAAATATTCGCCGTGTTTCACCGCCTTGCTGAAGTCCACGCCCATCAGGTCGGAAAACGCCAGTCCCGTATAACACTGCACGATGAACAAGTCGCGCACGTTGGCAATGCCCTGGGTCGGCATTTGGGCATCTGCAATCCTGTTCACCTCGTCCTCCGTCAGGAACTTGTCGAAACGAGGCTCCCCGCGCTTGAACTTCATTCCGGCAAACGGATACTTGTCGATATACTCCAGCTTCAGCGCCTCGTTCGTGTAAGTCCTCAGATACTTGATGAAGTCGTAAACCGAATAGTCATTCGTGTACTTGCCCTTCAGCCATTCATGGTACTTTACCACGTTGGCCTTCGTCAGGTCGGAAAAATACGTTATCATCCCGAACTCCTTCAGCGATCCGATGAGCCTCTTCTGCATCCTCCGCGTGTGTTCCGTGATGTCCTTGCGCTCCTCTATC